>Ga0256913_10000265_pt1 | contig 26324 bp, 22 predicted proteins | sample Axial_MatmetaG_FD_185970 | JGI IMG/M metagenome (GOLD analysis project Ga0256913, IMG submission 185970) | Deep-sea worm associated microbial mat communities from Axial Seamount, Juan de Fuca Ridge, Pacific Ocean - Axial_Mat | ecosystem: Environmental > Aquatic > Marine > Oceanic > Microbial... | reverse complement strand
GTTACCAAAGTTCAAAAAAGAGATAGATGAGTTAGAGGATATCAAAGATGAGTGGATATACTTCATCAAAAACGCAGGAAGCTTAGAGTATATCCCAAAAGATTTGGATAACTGTATCAAATTAGCACTAGAGAATGCCAATGAAGCTAATCTTACCAAAGATGAACTAGAAGCCCAACACAAAAGAAAAGAGTTTATATCTATACAGAAACTAGCTCTTCTTAAAGCCAAAGAGGATGGATTGGAGATGGGGTTTGAGAAAGGTATTGAACAAGGTATTGAGCAAGGTAGAGAAGAGGGGATTATCCAGACTGCTATTGCCATGATAGAGGAGTTTAATCTACCCACAGAAGTAGTATCAAAAAAGCTTGATATACCTATAGAGGAGTTGAGGGGATATCTATAATTTTTAACCCAAATTATCAGTAGATAATAGAAAGTATAAATATCAATGAGATGAATAAAGTTTGGGTATGACTCAAAACTAAAATTTATAGTTCTATTTTGATCTCTATTTTTATCAGATTGGAGTATCTGTTGATAATTAAGTATATCATTCAAAATATATTAAACAATATTTAGGTATAATCACAAACTTTTTTAAAATTTTCAATAAAATAAAGGGTTTGCTATGTACGCAATCATAAAAGCAAGTGGACAGCAGTTCAAAGTACAAGAGGGTGATATCATCGCTTTTGACAAAATGGGACTAGAGCCAAAAAGTGCTGTAGAGTTCAAAGAGGTTTTGGCATTGGATAATGGTGAATTGACAGTGGGTACTCCTTTTGTAGAGGGTGCAGTTGTCAAAGGTGAGGTGATCAATGAAGGTAGAGATAAAAAAGTGATCATATACAAAAAAAGAAGAAGAAAAGATTCTAAGCTCAAAAGAGGTTTCAGAAGAGACTTTACAAGAGTAAGAATTACTTCAATAGCATAAGGAGAAGAAATGGCACACAAGAAAGGTCAAGGGTCTACCCAAAACAATCGTGATTCAGCTGGTCGTCGTCTAGGTGTAAAAAAATATGGTGGTGAAGCAGTAATCCCTGGAAACATCATCATTAGACAAAGAGGAACAAAAGTTCATCCAGGTACAGGTGTAGGTATGGGTAAAGATCATACTATTTTTGCTTTGGTAGAGGGTGTAGTCAAGTTCGAAAATAGAACAAATAGTCAGAAGAAAGTTTCTGTAATACCTGCGTAAGTTATACCCTTATAAGTTATCTACTCCCAATGGAGGAGTAAGATAGCTAGATTTGACATAAAGATTATCAAAATAGTATAGATTGCTTCTGTTGTCTAGGCTCTTTGTAAATAGTCTGAGTTTGATCAAAAGATTAATCATATGTAGATTTTGTGATCTCTAATGTATAATTTGAATTAATCAAGTTACTTCTATCCTCTAAAAACAATGGGTTCACTTTCACACTCTCTTCTTCCTGCGAACCATCCGCTATGATATTCAAGATTGGTATTAAAAGCATCATGATCTTTGGTATATGCTCCATTGGCAGTGGCACAACCATCACTTACACCTCTTTTGAAAATAGCAGATTTTCTTGATATATCTATCTCTCTTTGTTGTTTTTGGACATGTGGTCTAGGTGATCTCCTCTTACAAGCAGTAAATGATATAGCTACAATAATGGCTATAACTATTATTTTTTTAGATGACATATGTTGCCTTATGATTTAATATTGATTGAGATAAAAATTATATCCAAAAAGGATAAAAGTCATGATAGGTAGTGATGATATATATCAACTATTTTGGGTATAATCACGCAATTGCTTCATTGTAAAATATTAAACTCAATTATACAATAGGATTGTAAAGATAGTATAAAGTACTTGTAGTGTAATATCTACTGTATAGTGTGAGTTAAAGGTTATATATGTTTATAGATAATGTAGAGCTTACCATAAGCTCTGGTAAAGGTGGTGCAGGGTGTGTCTCATTTTGGACTGAAAAATTTGTCATTAAGGGTGGTCCTGATGGCGGTGATGGCGGTAGAGGTGGATCTATATTTTTTAAAGTAGACAACAATACAGATACACTAAGTGCATTGAGAGGACGCAATCATATAAAGGCAGAAAATGGTCGTCCTGGAGAGGGACGCAAATGTTATGGACGCAAAGGCAAAGATGTTACTATAGTAGTACCACCTGGTACACAGGTAGTTGATGTTGATAGCGAAGAGATATTGTTAGATCTGCTAGAAGAGGGTCAAAAGATCAAATTTCTTGATGGTGGCAAGGGTGGATTGGGCAATCTACACTTCAAAAGCTCTACAAACCAGAGACCTACATATGCACAACCAGGGCTACCAGGTGTGACAAAACATGTCAGACTTGAGCTAAAGATGATAGCTGATGTAGGTTTGGTAGGTTTTCCAAATGTGGGAAAATCTACACTCATATCCACTCTATCCAATGCTAGACCACAAGTAGCCAACTATGAGTTTACTACACTCACACCCAAGCTAGGGGTAGTGATGGTGGATGAGTTTGACTCATTTATGATGGCTGATATACCTGGTATCATAGAGGGTGCTAGTGATGGTAGAGGTTTGGGGTTGGAGTTTCTTCGTCATATAGAGCGGACCAAGACTCTACTATTTTTGATAGATGCCACCAACTATAGAGAGATGAAGTACCAGTATGAGATACTGCATCAAGAGGTAGAGCGGTACTCTTCAGAGTTGGCAAGTCGTAACCATGCTGTAGTTATCACTAAGATTGATGCACTTACTGTTGAGGAGAGCAATAGATTGACAGAGGAGTTTTTGAGAGATATCTCTCTTACTCCAAATAGAGGATTTTCTAAATATGGTGCCAATATGGAGTATATATCATATCTATATGACAAAGAGGATTGGGATGAGTATCTAGATAACGAACCTAGTTTTGTACTCCCTATCTCATCTGTAGGTAGATTTAATATAGAAGCATTAAAATATGCACTTTCAGATTTTTCAAAAGCTGAAAAGAAGAGAGAAAAGGATATAAGATAGATATGGACTACAGACGCATAGTGATCAAAGTAGGCTCACATGTATTGACAGATGATGATAGGGTAGCAAGAGATAGGATGATGGCTCTAGTAGAGTTCATATCTGAACTAAAATCTATAGGTATAGAGGTGATATTGGTCAGTTCAGGAGCAGTAGCTGCAGGTTATACGCAGTTACCGTTAGATAGAAGTATGGTTGCCAATAGACAAGCATTGGCAGCTATAGGTCAACCACTTCTATTGGGTATGTATCAGGAGAAGTTTGCAAAGTATGATCTATTATGCTCTCAAGTACTCTTCAGCTCTGATGTCTTTGACTCACGCAAACATACAGCACATGCAAAAAATGCTATAGATACCTTACTAGACAATGGTGTAGTTCCTATCATAAATGAAAATGATACAGTAAGTATAGAGGAGTTAGTATTTGGAGACAATGATAGATTGTCAGCCCATGTCGCTTACTATTTTGATGCGGATATATTGGTGATACTATCAGATATAGATGCTTACTATGATAAAGATCCAAATAGATATAGAGGAGCAGAAGCTAGACTCTTGGTAGAAAAAATTGATGAGGATGAGTTGAGTGCGGACCATACACCAAGTAGTAAGTTTGCTACAGGTGGCATAGTAACCAAACTACAATCAGCAGAGTTTATGCTCTCTAATGGTAAAGATATGTATCTTGCAAGTGGATTTGATCTAAGTGATGCAAAGAGCTTTTTGATAGATAGGGTTCATATAGGTGGGACACTATTCAAAAAAAATATAGAAGGAAAAAGATGAAAAAAAGAACAAAAATCGTAGCAACCATAGGACCAGCTTCAGACTCATTGGAGCAGATAACAGCACTAATGAGAGCAGGTGTTAATGTGTTTAGACTCAACTTTAGTCATGGGACTTATGAATACCATTTAAGAGTATTCAATAGGATCAAAAAAGCTATCAAAGATACTGGATTGACTACAGGTATACTACAAGATATAAGTGGCCCAAAGATAAGAATAGGTATGTTAGAAGAGGATTTTAACCTCAGAACAGATGATCGTATAGAGTTTATCAAAGATGAGATAGTGGGTTGCAAAATAGCTGATGGTAGATATCGCCTCTCTATCAATGAGCCAAATATATTAGATCAACTCAAAGTAGGTGAGTATATCTATATGTACGATGGGATCATTCGATCTATAGTAGAAGAGATTACAGCCAATGGTATAGTAGTCAAGGTAGAGAATGATGGTATGCTATCTTCAAAAAAGGGTGTAAATTTTCCAAATACAAAACTTGGTATAGATATATTGACTCAAAAAGATAGAGAAGATATGCTTTGGGGTATAGAAAATGGTGTTGATTTTATGGCTATATCATTTGTGCAGAGTGGTCAAGATATGATAAATGCTAGAGATATACTAGATAAGTATGATTCAAAAATACAGCTCTTAGCGAAGATAGAGAAGTTTGATGCTGTAGAGAATATAGATGAGATACTTGAGGCTAGTGATGGTATCATGGTGGCTAGAGGTGATCTAGGGATAGAGATACCATACTTTGATGTACCAGAAATACAGAAGATGCTCATATCCAAAGCCAATAATCATGCAAAACCTGTCATTACAGCTACACAGATGCTACTATCCATGACTAAAAATGAGAGAGCAACAAGAGCAGAGATAAGTGATATAGCCAATGCTGTACTTGATGGTACAGATGCGGTAATGCTTTCAGAGGAGAGTGCTATAGGCAAACACTCTGTATTGGCTGTGGAGACTATGGTCAAAACAATACAAGCAGCAGAGGCAAAATACCCTTTTCATAAATTTTCACAATTTGATATGTTTGACAAAGATGATATGATAGATGAATCAGCAGTAAGATTATCAAAAAATCTAAATACAAAGGGTATACTTGTTATGACTGCTTGGGGAGATTCTGCCAAGAAGATAGCAAGATATAGACCTAACAATCCTATATATGCTATAGTAGATAGTGAGGCTGTAGGTAGGTCACTTACTCTAGTATGGGGCGTTGTACCAGCATTTGGGGTAGAGAAAGAGGATATCAAAATGATGATAGGTGATGTGATGAGAGATGGTCTGAAGAGAGGTGTATTCAATAAAGACGATACATATATCTTGACAGCTGGTGATCCTGTAGGTGAACATGGTTCTACCAATCAGATACGGATTATATCCAAAAATGAGATGGAGTTTTTTGTAGAGTACAACTACAAAAAAAGAGGAAGTAGATGGGGCAGTATAGATTAGGGACTATTTTGTCTATAATAGTGAGATGTAGATGCAGATAAAATTGCAAATAAATTATCTTAAAGGGATTATATGTCCAAAGTAGCCTGTAGTCACTGTCACTTAGAGTTTGATAGAGATGTTATGATCATAGAGGGTAGTGATGATAGAGAATTGTACTTCTGTTGTAAGGGGTGTCAAGGGGTATATCATCTACTCAATGAAGAGGGTCTAGGTAATTTCTATGAGAAGCTAGGTGATACCCAGCTCCAACCAGCATCACAACTAAGTGATGATCTTGAGAAGTTTGATCTTGATGGATTTAGGGATAGGTATATCAAGAGTCATGATGATGGGCTACTAGAGGTCAATCTCATCATAGAGGGTATCCACTGCTCTGCATGTGTATGGCTCAACGAAAAGGTACTACACAAAACAGATGGTATCATAGAGGCATCTATCAACTACACCAACAACAAAGCCAAAGTAGTATGGGATCCAGAAGATATCAAGTTGTCAAAAATAGTAGAGACTATCCAATCCATAGGATACAATGCCTACCCATATGACCCCAAACTCCAAGAGGAGAGAGCAGTTAAGAGACGCAAGGATTACTACTCTCGTATACTTGTAGGTATATTTGGTACTATGAATATCATGTGGATAGCTATAGCCCAATATGCAGGGTACTTTAGTGGTATACAGCAGAGCTTCAAAGATATATTAAATGTAGCAGAGTTCCTACTAGCTACTCCTGTACTCTTCTATAGTGGGTGGATATTTTTTCGTGGTGCATACTATGGGTACAAAAATAGAGTTGTCAATATGGATACTCTAGTAGCATCAGGGGCATTATCTGCATATATCTACTCTATATATGCTATGGTGACACAGAGTGGTGAGACATACTTTGAGTCTGTAGTGATGATAGTCACTTTTGTATTAGTGGGTAAATATCTTGAAGTATTGAGCAAGAAACAGGCCGTAGATACACTAGACTCTCTGATGGGTAGTACTCCTACAGAGGTGACGATAGTAGCAGATGGTGCAAAATCTCTAGTGAGTGTAGAGAGTGTAGTAGTAGGTGATATCATAGAGTTAAGAGCAGGAGAGAAGGTAGTGATAGATGGTAGACTCATAGAGTCTCAAGGCTCCTTCGATGAGAGTTCTCTTACAGGAGAGAGTGAACCTATCTACAAGAGAGATGGAGATGATATCTTGAGTGGCTCTATAGTACTAGATAGTGTAGTGAGATATAGAGCGACCAAAGATGCCTCTAGCTCACTTCTAAGCTCCATAGTGACCCTATTAGAGGAGTCTATCACCAAAAAGCCAAAGATAGAGCAACTAGCCAATACTGTATCGGGATACTTCTCTGTCACTATACTCATCATAGCTCTACTATCTTTTGTGGGGTGGTATCTCTATGGTGATAGCTTTGAACATGCTCTTATCGTATCTATATCTATCATAGTGATAGCTTGTCCTTGTGCTTTGGGGTTGGCTACACCTATGGCTACTCTAGTGGGGGTAGGCATAGCAGCCAAAAGGGGTATACTATTTAAGGAGGCTACATTCTTAGAGACTATGGCAAAGAGCGACTTACTAGCACTAGACAAGACAGGTACTATCACTGAGGGCAAACCATCTGTAGTCAAAGTAGAGCAGTTGGCAGAGTATGACTATGCGATACTATATAGTCTAGTCTCTAGCTCCAACCACCCTATCAGTAGAGGTATAGCAAGATACCTACTCCAAGAGGATCCATCACTCAAGAGCTTAGAGCTAAAGGATATCAAAAGCATCGAAGCCAAAGGTATCTCAGCCACTTATGACTCCTACCATATAGTTGGTGGCAATATCCAATATATGAGTGATAGTGGCATATCTATCAAGAGTGAGAGTGAACACTCTATCTTCTGTTTTGCTATAGATGGTGAATTGGTAGCCATATATGAACTCACAGATACTATCAGAGAGGATGCTATAGAGTCTATAGCCAAGATCAAAGAGATGGGCATCAGAGTAGTGATGCTCACAGGAGATCATGACAAGAGTGCCAAGAGAGTAGCAGATATGGTAGGTATAGATGAGATACACTCACGACTACTTCCGCAAGATAAAGCATCAAAGATAGATGAGTTTCACAATGAGGGGCATATAGTAGTAATGGTGGGAGATGGTATCAACGATACTATTGCACTAGCCAATAGCGATATAGCTATAGCTATGGGTAGTGGTGCAGATGTGGCTATATCGGTGAGTGATGTAGTACTCTTAGATGAGAAGATCAAAGATATCTACGAATCCTACAAGATATCCAAACGGACATTTGGATCTGTCAAAGAAAATCTCAGCTTCTCTGTACTATATAACTTCATAGCAGTACCACTAGCAGTAGCAGGTTTTGTCAACCCATTGGTAGCGGCTCTATCTATGAGTATGAGCTCTCTCATAGTAGTAGCCAACTCTATGAGGATCAAGAGGTTGAGGTTTTGACCCGAATGGGGTTAAACCCAATGGTGAGCTATTGACTTACTGCCTCTGCACGAGCTGCAGACTCTCTACCTCTACCTTTGGTATCTACCCATATATTAGGTACTGCACCGCCAGGAGTTAAAAATATCTGTGCATTTTTATTGACTTTGAGCGCTTCGTTGAACTTGCCTTGAGTCTTTATCTGCTCTAGCTTGAGTAGTTCAGGGGTCAATGATTCTGATATGAGTTTGTTTGCTTTAGACTGCTCCTCTGCCTCTATACGAATCTTATCTGCTTCACCTTGTGCCTCTATACGGTTTCTCTCCGCTTCACCTTTAGCTATCTCTGCTGCTTTTTGAGCCTGTTGTTTGGCCTTCTCTTTCTGCTGCTCTGCTATAGTTACATCTTGTTTGGCTATCTGTACCCTCTCTATCTGATCTTTGATCTTTGGGGGTAGATTGATAGTCCTTAGCTCTACAGATGTCAAAATGACAGGTTTGTTTGGTAAGCTGTCTACACTATCTTTGACTTTGGTCTCTATGGCTGCAGCTATCTCATTACGCATTTCGGGGAGTTGTTCTGCTGTATATTGTCCTACTACATCTCTGACCACTTCTCTCACTTTGGAGTTGATGATCTTCTCTTCCCAGCTAGATCCCCACTTCTCTATAGTGGCAGGTGCTGTTTCGGCTTTGAGTCTATACTGTACGGCTATATCTATATTGACTGTAAGTCCTCTCTTGTCTAGTACTGATATGGCAGGGTTGCGTCTGAGACCACCCTCAAAACCTCTATATGAGTCACCTAAAGCACCTGTGCTTACATTACTATATGTTATGAGTCTTATTCGTGTATTTACAGGTATGATCTTCTGTAGTATAGGTATATAGAAGTGTAGACCTGCATCGAGTGGTTGTTGGTCAAATTTACCTGTCTTGACAAGTATACCTACCTCTCCTGAGTTGATGATAGCAAATGGCTTGAGTGCTACAAACATAGTACCTACTACGACAGCTCCTACTACCCAACTCATAGCTTTTCCCATGCCGTTGTTGTTATTATTGTCAAGAGGGTTATTCATATTGAATCCTCCGCCTCTATTTTCACCGTTACTATTCCCACTATTGTTGCTTGGTTTCTTCTTTTTGAAGTAGTCATTCATATCTGCTGGCATCTAGTTGTTTCCTTAAAAATATCTATTTTCTATATATATGTGAGGTAGTGTTTGTACTTCTCATTGCGTCCAAAGACTATATCAAAATATGTTCTCTGTATCACCTCTGTAACCTCACCACAACTACCTTTGCCTATGACTCTGGCATCTATATTGCGTACTGGTGTGATCTCTGCTGCTGTACCTGTGAGGAATGCCTCATCAGCTACATATAGCTCCTCTCTTGTGATCCTGCGTCTTACTACCTCATAGCCCATATCTTTTGCTATCTCAATGACTGTCTTTTGTGTGATAGACTCTAGTGAATTGTCATTAGGTGGGGATATCAATATACCATCTTTGACCATGAAAAAACAAGCTCCACTAGCTTCAGCTACATAGCCCTGATCATCAAGTAGTAGTGCCTCATCATAGCCGCAATCTATAGCTTCAAACTTCGCCATCTGGCTATTGAGATAGTTGGCTGTCGCTTTTGCTTTACCCATATTGGAGGTATTGGCAGCTCTTGTCATGGAAGCTATTTTGAGTTTGATACCATGCTTGAGTCCATCTTCACCTAGATATGCACCCCACTCCCAAGCGGCTATGGCTGTCTGTACTGGTGCATTTACATGGTATACGCCCATTACCCCATAGCCCAAAAATGCAAATGGACGGATATAAACATTGTCACCTTTGAACTCATTTTTACGAAGCAGCTCCAACTGAGCCTCATTCAACTCCTCTATAGTATATGGGATATCTATGAGAGTCATCTTGGCAGACTCTTTTAGCCTTTTGGTATGGTCATTTAGTCTAAATATAGCATATCCATCATCTGTCTTGTACGCTTTTGTGCCCTCTATGATACCATTGCCATAGTGTAGCGTATGTGAGAGTACATGGGTAGTAGCATCTTTCCAATCTATCACTTTACCATTCATCCATATATATTTAGCTTCATTCATATAACTGCTCCATTTTAGGTAAAAAATTAATCACAAATAATAACCAAATGATGGTTAAATGATGATTATTCTCTTATGGTTGTTGTATAAAATAAAAATTATGATATTATTGTGTTTAATGTTTATATATTTTGTATTGGAGATATAGTGAAGTCTTATAGTACCTATTATGAGAGACAAGATGATTTCAGTGCCTTTGTGGAGTCTTGTGGTATAGTAGATAATGATAGACTACTTATACAGATCTATTCATCTATAATAGATAGAGATATATTGACTACTTTAGTCAAGGAGATATCTTCACTTCTGCCTAGTGCCTCTATTATAGGTGCAACAACAGATGGTGAGATATGTTCTGGAAATGTAACAACAAAAAAGAGTGTCGTCTCTCTGACACAATTTGAAAGAACAAAATTAAAATCTGTAATGATAAGTGAATCTGGTAGTAGTTATGACATTGGTAGAAGATTGGCTACCAAATTGGCAGTAGAGTCTACAAATCTTATTATTACATTTACTGGCGGATTGAACTACAATGGTGAAGAGTATCTAAAGGGTATATCATCTATAGATAGTAGTATCACTATAGCTGGAGGAATGGCTGGAGATAATGCAACATTCTCTACTACATATGTCATATCGAATAGTAAGGTATCATCTAATGCAGCGGTAGGTATCGCTCTCATCAATCCTACACTATCGGTACATACTGATCATAGCTTCAATTGGTTATCTATAGGTAAAGAGATGACCATAACAAAAGTAGATAAAAATAGAGTATATACTATAGATAATATAGCTGCATGTAAAATATATGAGAAGTATCTAGGTAGAGAAGTAGCTATAAATCTACCCGCTATAGGTGTAGAGTTTCCACTCATCATAAAAAACAAAAAAAGAGCCATAGCTAGAGCGGTATTGGCAAAACATGATGATGGTTCTCTCTCCTTTGCTGGAGATATGTCTTTGGGTGATCAAGTAACATTTGGTTATGGTGATGCAGAGATGATACTCAATCGCTCTATAGATACCCAAAACAATCTCTACGGCAAATCCATCGAGTCTATATTTGTCTACTCTTGTATGGCAAGAAGACGATTTATGCCAGATCTCATAGAGAATGAGATCAAGCCACTTCAGCAGATAGCTGAGACAGCAGGATTCTTTACATATGGTGAATTTTTCTCTTTTGACAATAGAAGTGAACTACTCAACCAAACAATGACACTAGTGGGTATCAGTGAATCCAATAAAACCATAGATAATATATCAAACTTTGATCGAAATGAAGCTGTTTGGAGTGAATATCAAAAATCTATCAAAGCATTTGCACACTTCTTAAATGTCACTACCAAAGAGTTGGCGATAGATAATAAGATATTGAAAGATCAAACTATAGCAAATAAGATAGCCAAAGAGTCTCTAAATAGAGCCCAAGAGATATCCAACTTAGGGAGTTGGGAAGTTGATCTAAGGACCAATAAGTCCATATGGTCGAAAGAGAGCTATCAGATATATAAATTGGATCCTGACAGCGTAGAGCCATCATTGGAACTCTTTTTATCTCTAGTAGTAGATGAGGATAAAGAGTTGGTGGAGCATACTTTTGAGTCACTAAAAGATGGTAGTATCAAAAGCATAGAGGTTCGAGTAAAATGTGGTGATGGTACTATCATCAATATCTTAGCTAATGGCAAGATGCTATTTGATGATGATGGTCAACCTATCAAACTCATAGGTACTACACAGGATATCACTGATCAGGTAAAGCTAAGAGAGAGAAATGAGGAACTAGCTACTATCATAGAGTACTCATCTAGTGAGATCTATATAGTAGATAGAGAGACATGCCAATATCTCTATGCCAACAAAGAAGCTACAGATAGATTGGGATATACATATAGTGAACTATTGGATATGAGACTATATGATATCAATAGAGATATAGCTAAAGAGGAGTATAAGTACCTAGAAAAGAATCTTATAGAGAAAGAGACTATATTTAGGAGATCTGAACATACAAGAAGGGATGGAACAGTATATCCTGTACAGTCATATATACAGCATAGAAAACATCATGATAGAGATGTGCTAGTGATATTTGATAACGATATCACCACTACAGTAGAGATGGAGAAGAAGGAGAAGCAGCAGTCACAAATCTTAGAGCAGATACATGACTCAGTGATATCAACAGATCTCAATGATAATATCATCCATTGGAACAATGGAGCAACAATACTGCATAAGTATGAGGCAGAAGAGATGATAGGCAAATCTATAGAGATACTATATTTGCCAGAAGATTTGCAAAAAGTAAGATCAATGAGAGAGTATGTCTTGAAGCATGGTTCCCTACAAGATAGCATTAGAAAGATAACAAAAACAGGTGATATCATATATACTAATGTCTCTCTATCTCAACTCAAAGATGATTATGGAAATGTGATAGGTATCACTAGATACTCACAAGATATTACACAAAGAAGGGTTATTGAAGATAAGTTAGCAGAGCAGACAAAGCTCTTAAACTACCAAGCCTATTATGACTCTTTGACTAGGCTACCAAATAGATCTCTGTTTGATGATAGGTTAGAACAGACTATAGTCAATGCAAGCAGACACAATGAAAAATTTGGAGTTTTGTTTATAGATTTGGACAATTTCAAACAGATCAATGATACTCTAGGTCACCACTATGGAGATAGCGTACTCAAGATCATCTCTGATAGGTTGTCTCAAGCTATAGGTAGTGGTAACACTCTATATAGATTGGGTGGAGATGAGTTCTCTGTACTTGTGCATGATCTACAGATATCCGAGTCTATAGCAAAAGTAGCACAAAATATCATCGATATGTTGAAACCTATGATATCCATAGGGAAACATGATCTATATATATCAGCAAGTATAGGTATAAGTCTCTATCCAAAAGACTCTATCCACAAAAATGATCTTCTCAAATATGCAGATACTGCTATGTATAAAGCCAAAGATGAGGGGCGAAACAATTATCAGTTTTACTCTGCTAGTATGACTAAACTAGCCCTAGAGAAGGCAAAACTAGAGAGTTATCTATATAGTGCTATTATTAGAGATGAGTTTGTAGTACACTATCAACCGCAAGTAGATATAAGAGATGGTAGTATTATAGGTATGGAGGCATTGGTGAGATGGAATCATCCTGAGATGGGTTTTGTCTATCCAGACAAATTCATACCTTTGGCAGAGGAGTCAGGGTTTATCAAAGAGTTGGATGCTTTTGTGATGATACAAGCTATGAGTGATATGAGAAAGTGGCATGAAGAGGGGTTAAATCCTGGTGTCCTATCCCTAAATCTATCTATAAAGCAGTTGATAAGTGAAGATTTTATAGATGTATTAAAATCGGCAATTAAACAGACAAATTTTAATGTAAATTGGTTGGAGTTGGAGGTGACAGAGAGTCAAATGATGAATAATCCTACAAAATCTATCAGTATATTGCAAGCTATAAGTGATATGGGCATAGAGATAGCTATTGATGATTTTGGTACTGGATACTCATCCTTGGCATACTTGAAGAGACTGCCTGTAAATAAGCTCAAGATAGATCAATCATTTATCAGGGAGCTTCCACACAATGATGAAGATCGTGCTATATCAGAGGCAGTTATAGCATTGGCATCTAGTCTAAACCTCACTATCATTGCTGAGGGTGTAGAGAAGCAAGAGCAGATAGACTACCTACTATCTAGCGGTTGTCACTATATACAGGGATACTACTACTCCAAAGCTATACCTAGAGATGACATGACACAATATCTGATATATAATTGATAAGCTATATTTGATGAAGATACTCTATCTACTATCTATACCATTCTATCTGCTGTTGGCTAAAGAGGTAGAGAGGGATAACTGTTTGCACTCATATCTGTTATTAACAACATCACTAGAGGATATCATCATCATGCTTATTGTGGTTGCTGTTATCAATATATTGTGGATAGTCAAGTTATCAAAAACAAGAAAAGAGCTCAAAGATAAAAATTTAGAGTATGAGTCTATATTTAACGAAACACTAAACACAGTAGCTATTTTTGAGGAGAATAGATGTGTCGATGTCAATGACTCAGGACTCAAGATGTTGGGGTATGATACTAAAGATGAGATGGTTGGAAAACATGCTTTAGAGTTCACTGTAGAGGAGTATTATGATATCTCTATCAAAAAAATAGAGACGATGGACTCTACACCATATGAGACTGTACTGCTCAAAAAAGATGGAACTAGGCTCAATGTTTTGCTAAAAGGTTTCTCATTTACACATACAAAAAAGAGAAGAAGAATGGTCTCATTTGTAGATCTTACAGAGATCAAAGAGAAGGAGAGATCGCTAGAGCTATCCAAGAAGAGAGCCGAAGAGAGTACTAAGACAAAATCTGAATTTTTAGCAAATATGTCACATGAGATAAGAACTCCTATGAATGGAATACTTGGGATGAGTTATCTAGCACTACAGACAGATCTAAACTTAAAGCAGAAACACTATATAGAGAAGATAGAGGAGAGTGCCAAATCACTATTAGAAATTATCAATGATATATTAGATTTTAGCAAGATAGAGGCTGGTAAATTGACTATAGAGAAGACAAATTTCAATCTTGTCAAGGTGATAGATCAAGCGATCAACCTCATAGAGTATGATATAAATGATAAAAATCTTGAACTTATAGTAAACTATGATGAGAGTGTAGGTAAAAATTTTTATGGAGATCAGCTAAGACTTGGGCAGATACTCAACAATCTACTAAGTAATGCTATTAAATTCACAGATAGAGGAGAGATAGGTATATATATCAGCAGAGTATCTGATAACTACTTTAGATTTGAAGTAAGTGATACGGGTATAGGTATAAGCCAAGAGCAACAATCTAAACTATTTCAACTATTCTCCCAAGCAGATGGAAGTATCACTAGAAAATATGGTGGTACAGGTTTGGGTCTATGTATATCTAAGCAGATAGTCCAACTACTAGATGGTAAAATTTGGGTAGAGAGTCAACTAGGTGTCGGTAGTAGATTTATATTTGAGGTATATCTACAAGAGATAGGTAACCAAGAGGATATACCTATAGAGAAGAGAGATATCATAGGAGATGTTAAAAATTTTACAGGTGGTAAGATACTATTGGTAGAGGATAATATATCAAATCAAGAGGTAGTCGTAGGTCTACTAAATGGTAGCTATATAGATATAGATATCGCCAACAATGGTCAAGAGGGTATAGATAAATTTAGAGATCACAAATATGATCTGATATTGATGGATCTACAGATGCCTATCATGAATGGTTATGAGGCTACCAAAATCATAAGAGAGATAGATAGTATGGTACCTATAGTAGCTCTCACTGCAAGTGCCACTACAGAAGATGTCAAAAATACACAAGATATAGGGATGAATGAACATATAAATAAGCCTATAGAGGTCAAAAAACTATACGCTATCTTATCCAAATATTTAGCCAAAGAGCATCTTGTGATAAAAAGTACTGATAGTACACTATGGGTAGATAGACCAAAATTAAATCATATTGATATCAACTCAGGATTAAAGAGTGTAAATGGGAACTACCAATTATACATTAAGATTATACAGAATTTTTTGGATGATTATAGAGCATTGGATCTAGACTCCCTAGATAGTGATAGACTCAAGAGGGTTATGCATACTATCAAAGGATTGAGTGGGACTATAGGTGCTAATAGGTTGCACCATATCTCCAAAGAGTTATACGATAGGGGTGATATGATAGTATCTGATGCCTTTAGAGATGAACTCAAGATGGTGATAGATGAGCTAGATAGAGAGTTTGGTGTAGACAAAAAGATAGAAGACCAAAAGTTAAAAAAGAGTATCACTCCTGACCAAAGAGATGAACTCTTTAAGACTCTTAGGGATGCAGTAGATACAAAACAGATAAAAAAATGTAAACCCATTATAGATATGATAGATGGTTGCGAACTCAACAATAGAGATAAGTTGCTCTATAGAGAGTTGAAAGATATGGTAATGAAGTATAGATTTAGAGATGCGATGATATTGGTGGAAGGTTTACTATGAGTAGTAGTGCTAAGATACTAGTAGTGGATGATACAAGGATAAATATAGAGATTTTAAATGAGCTCTTAGGTGATAAGTACAATGTCCTATCGGCGCTAGATGGTGAATTTGCATTAGAGATAGCTCATGATGATACACCTGATCTGATACTATTGGATATCATGATGCCTGAGATGAATGGTTATGAAGTTTGCCGTAGACTCAAAGAGGATAAAGCCACTAGAGATATACCTATTATATTTATCACAGCTATTACCGATGAAGAGGCTATAGAGAGAGCTTATGATATGGGTGGTGTGGATTATGTGATCAAACCTTTTCGACCCAAAGAGTTACTAGCTAGAGTCAAGAGAGAGTTGGAGTTGCATAGATATATCATAGAGCTAAAAGAGTCAAAAGATAAGTTGAAACTATTGGCATCTACAGACCCTATGACAAATCTATACAATAGAAGATATTTTTCAGGGACCTCCAAGCATATCTTAGAGTTGGCCAAACGAAACCATACAGACCTCTCTATCATTATGTTTGATCTAGATAATTTTAAGAAGATAAATGATATCTATGGTCATGCTATTGGAGATAGTGTTATAGTAGCATTTGCAAATATACTAAAAACACACCAAAGGACTAGTGATATCATATGTAGATTTGGTGGTGAAGAGTTTGTGGTGTTGTTGCCAGAGACCAATCTCAAGGGTGCATTAGTTGTAGCGGAGAAGATCAGAGTAGAGCTAGAGAGTACTGAGATATTGTTAGATTCTGATAAATCTATACAGCTTACAGTGAGTGCAGGTGTCACAGATATAAATGTCTCAAAAGAGGCGGATATAGAAGCCTCTATAAAGAGATCGGATGAAGCTCTATATATGGCAAAGAATAATGGACGAAATAGAGTATGCCTATATTAGCTACCAAATCTTTCTACTATCCTCTATATCATCCAGACTCTAAATTTACGCCCCTTGATCTTGCCCTTTCTCAATCCATCAAACGCACTATTGATGCTTAGATTATCTATAGCTACATATGATTGCCGTTCAAATATATCTATTTTGCCTATATGCTCACTTGGTATACCTATCTCTTTGCTTAATGCACCTAGTATATCACCTGCTCTTAGTTTGCTCTTTTTGCCACCATCTATACATATAGTAGAGTTCTCAGCTTTGATGACAAATCTCTTATCTATAGAGAGTCTATCTATATGAGATAGTGAAGTACTCGGGGCTATCTCCTCTATCTTGTGGGATTGTTTTTTGGTATAGAGGGTGATAGCTATACCCTCATTACCTGCTCTAGCCGTCCTGCCTATTCTATGTGTATATGTCTCTGCATCATGTGGAAGATCATAGTTGACTACCAAGGATATATCTTTTACATCTAGCCCCCTTGATGCTACATCAGTAGCTACTAGTATCTTGGTAGAGCCATTGGTAAACTTCAGAAGAGTCTCATATCTCTCTCTTTGATCTAAGTCTCCTTGGAGATCTAGTGATGCAAACCCTCTATCTTGTAGATAGTTAGATAGTGCTATAGTATCTGCTTTTGTATTGCAGAAGATGATAGAGCTTTTTGGTTTGTATGATTTGAGTATAGAGAGCAGGGTACTATCTTTATCTTCTACTTCAAATGATATCTCATCTATCACACTATCTTTGTGTATAGTATCTATCTCTATCATCTTTGGATCTTTGAGTATCTCTTGAGATAGAGTTTTGATATTATCTGGATATGTAGCAGAAAAAAGCATACTCTGCCTATCTTTTGGTAGATTTGATATGATCTTTTTGATCTCATCATAGAAACCCATATCAAGCATCCTATCAGCTTCATCAAGTACAACAGTTTTGATATCTTTGAGATATATACTCTCCCTTGATAGGTGATCTTGTACTCTACCAGGTGTACCTATGAGTATATGAGCACCCCTTTGGAGTGATGCTACTTGTGGACGGAGAGGTGTACCGCCACATAGTGTAAGTATCTTGAGATTTTCTCTATATCTAGCGATACGACGAAGCTCTTTGGCTATCTGATCTGCCAATTCACGCGTAGGTGATAGTATCAGCACTTGAGGGTTATATTTTTTTGTATCTATAGCATCTACTATAGGTATACCAAAGGAGGCTGTTTTGCCTGAGCCTGTCTTTGCTCTAGCTACTAGATCCTTGCCCTCTAGTGCTATAGGAAGCACCATCTCTTGTATGGGTGTCATACTCTTGTAACCCAAACTATTGAGATTATCTATGAGTGATTTTGGGAGAGTAGTTAGTGTTGAGAAGTTCTGCATCAATTGTGCCTTGTTTAGTATGAGATATTTGGTTGGATAGTTCAGATTTGTGTGGATTGTCATGCAAGAGATATCATCAACACAAATTATGCATTAGGGATTGTAGAAATAGTACAACTCGTTGAGACTATGAAAGAGTACTATTTCCCAACTTTTGGAGCTTGGGCTTCAGCCCAAGAGTCCCATAGGGTGGGAGGTCATTTGCAGGACTAAAGTTTCTACCTTTAAAAGATGGTAGTTTATTCAGAATCTCTACAAGTATTTGATACTATTTTCATAATCCTACTGCATAATTAGAGTTTGAGTATATCTATTGTGAAGTTATGCGTCAGATTCTCTATGCTCCAATATCATCTGTAGTGCTTCATCTTTAAGAAGTAGTTTCTCTTTTTTTATCATATCTATCTCTGCATCTGTCAAGTGTAATCTACCCTCATCAGCATCTCTAGCTTTCTGGTCAAGTTCATTATGTTTCTCAAAAATTTTTGCAAAGTGCGCATTCTCTTGTTTTAGTTTGCTGATCTCATCTCTATATTCGTGTAGCATTATTAGCTCCTTAAGTGTTGTGTTTTTTGTATTTTATCTTTTTTGTGTTTAGAATATAGTTAGTACTCTATATTAGTTGCTAAAAAAGATGATTAATCATCTTTTTTTGGAGTATTTCTATCTATTATATAGTCCAATCCTCTATATATAGCACTCAATATAGCAAAGATTATCATAGTGCTTATCATACAGTATGGGGCTTGTTCTATAAATGGGGTTGGAGATGAGGCTATGTTTAATATAGTAGCTATCCATATCAAGAAGCCAAAAATAGCCAAAGTTACCTTTGTCCAATAGATAAATTTTATTTTTATATTAGTTTTCATAAATTATATTTCATCCTTACAGTGTGCGATATTGTACTTAGTTTATGTTTAGTTTTCAATTACAAGTTTTTTTCGAGTCAATAAAGCCACCTTTTTATAATTTTTTTGTTATAATCAACAGTATTTTTTAACTTAAACAAAGGAGAAAACAATGGCAATATTTGATGAAGTAAAAGAGGTGGTTGTAGAGCAACTAAATGTTAGTCCTGATGAAGTAAAAGAGGATTCTAAGTTTGTAGAAGATCTTGGTGCAGATAGTTTGGATGTAGTTGAGCTAGTAATGGCACTAGAAGAGAAATTTGATATAGAGATTCCAGATGACCAAGCTGAGTCTATTGCAACTGTTGCTGATACAATTAAATTTATTGAAGAGCATCAATAATAGTATAATGCTTCTCCTCTTTTGGGGAAGTTTATATTTGTAATATATAGGAAGTGGTCGCTCAAAATTCTATCAATAGTTTTATGTAGTTGGATAGGGTTTTGCGAGGTGACTTCATAAATAAACCACAGGAGTGCAAGTGAAAAGGGTAGTTGTAACAGGTATAGGGATGATCAATAGCCTTGGTCAAGATAAAGAGAGTTCATTTCAAGCAATTGTAGATGGTAAGTGTGGTATCAAAACTGTAGAGCTTTTTGATCCTGAGAAGTTCTCTGCTAAGATTGCAGGTGAAATAGTTGATTTTGACCCAAGAGAGGTGATGGATGCGAAGGAGGTCAAGAAAGCAGATAGATTTATACAGCTAGGACTTAAAGCGGCACAAGAGGCCATGGAGGATGCAGATCTATCAGACGATATAGACAAAGAGAGATTTGGTGTATCGTCAGCTTCAGGTATAGGTGGACTCCCTGCTATAGAGAAGAACTCTGTCATATGTAATACGCGTGGTCCGAGAAGAATATCACCATTTTTTATACCATCTGCATTGGTCAATATGTTGGGTGGCTTTGTATCTATATATCATGGTTTGAAGGGACCAAATCTATCTAGTGTCACAGCTTGTGCTGCTGGTACTCATGCCATAGCAGAGGCTAGTAAAACTATAATGATAGGTGGAGCAGATAGGATGTTGGTAATAGGTGCAGAGTCTGCTATATGTGGTGCAGGTATGGGCGGTTTCGCTGCTATGAAAGCCTTAAGTACAAATAATGATGATCCACAAGGTGCATCTCGTCCTTTTGATGCAGATCGCAATGGATTTGTGATGGGAGAGGGTGCAGGTGCACTGATACTAGAGGAGTATGAGGCAGCTGTCGCTAGAGGTGCTTCAATATATGGAGAGGTGATAGGTTTTGGTGAGAGTGGAGATGCCAACCATATCACATCGCCAGTGATGGACGGACCACTTCGTGCTATGAGAGCAGCTCTATCTATGGCGGGTAATCCCAAAATAGACTATATCAATGCACATGGTACAAGTACTCCAGCCAATGACAAAAATGAGACTGCAGCTATCAAAGAGATATTTGGTGGCAAAGAGAACTGCCCACCAGTTAGCTCTATCAAGGGTCAGATAGGTCACTGTCTAGGAGCAGCTGGAGCTATAGAGGCAGTAGTGACACTAATGTCTATGAAGAGAGGCATCATACCACCTACGATTAACTATACTACACCTGATGAGAATTGTGATCTTGACTATGTACCAAATGAGGCGAGAGAAGCAGATATCAATATAGCCATGAGTAACTCATTTGGCTTTGGTGGCACGAATGGTGTCGTAGTCTTCAAGAAACTATAAGGAGGTTTGATGGCAACTTATCTTGATTTTGAGAGTAAGATTGAAGGGATAGAACTAGATCTAAAGAGTGCAAAAGCTATAAATGATGAGTCTGCTGTAGAGGCTATTAGCAAAGATTTAGAAAAAGAGGTACATAAGACTTTTGGTTCCCTCAATGATTATCAGAAGCTTAGATTGGCTCGACATCCTGACCGCCCCTACTCATTAGACTATATAAATCTTATAATGGATAGTGCCTACGAAGTGCATGGCGATAGAGCATTTCGTGATGACCCAGCAATGTTGTGTTATATTGGTTGGATAGATGGTGTAAAGACTATGCTTTTAGGTGAGCAGAAGGGTCGCGGAACAAAGAACAAGATCAGAAGAAACTTTGGAATGCCAAATCCAGAAGGGTATAGAAAAGCTCTAAGAGCTGTAAAGTTGGCAGAGAAGTTTGATATACCTGTATTGATGTTGGTAGACACCCCAGGTGCATATCCTGGACTTGGTGCAGAGGAGAGAGGACAGAGTGAAGCTATAGCTAGAAATCTATTTGAGTTTGCTAGTACTAGAGTACCTATGATCTCTATCGTGATTGGTGAGGGTGGTAGTGGAGGAGCATTGGCTATCGGTGTTGCTGATAAGTTGGCAATGATGCGTTACTCTGTATTCTCTGTCATATCTCCTGAAGGGTGTTCTGCAATACTATGGAATGATCCAGATAAGGTAGAACAAGCTACAAAGGCTATGAAGATCACACCTGACGATCTACTAGAGTACAAACTTATAGATGATATACTAGATGAGCCACTCATAGGAGCTCATAGAGACAAGAAGAGATCTGCTGAGGTACTCAAAGAGTACTATCTACAGAGAGTAAAAGAGCTTAGAGAGCTTACTATAGATGAGATGCTTGAACAGAGATACAAGAGATTGGTATCAGTCGGTGCATTCTCTGAGTAGCTGATATAGTATCTATATAGGTCAAGAGCTATATCTTGACCATCCCCCTCAAATCAAAAGGTAAAATCATTATGCATGAATTTATAAATTATGTAGTAGATACGGTAGGTAGCTTAGGGTACGCAGGTATCTTTATCATGATGTTCTTAGAGAGTAGTTTTTTCCCTTTTCCTAGTGAAGTAGTGATGATACCAGCAGGGTATTTGGCATTTAAGGGTGAGATGAATATATACATAGCTATATTTACAGGAGTATTTGGTTCAGTAGCAGGAGCACTATTTAACTACTATTTAGCAGTTAGATTTGGTAGAAGCTTTCTACTCAAATATGGTAAATACTTTTTCCTAAAATCAGATAGTTTAGAAAAATTAGAGAAGTTTTTTCAAAAACATGGAGAGATATCCACATTTAATGGTCGTCTAATCCCTGGTATTAGACAATATATATCTCTTCCTGCTGGATTGTCACAGATGAGTATTTGGAAATTTTCTATATTTACTGCACTTGGTGCAGGTATATGGGTAGCTGTATTGGCGGGATTGGGCTATATATTGGGTTCCAATGAGGTGCTTATCAAGGAGTATCTACATGTAGCTACAATCATAGCTCTCGTATCTGTACTACTTATCACTATATTTTATATAGTTTATGCCAAACGAAAAAGAGTTATAGAGGAGTAGATATGGTAGAGTTACTATACAAAAAAAGAGTCCAGATAGTTATAGTATCTATAGCTTTTGTATCTTTTTTGCTTATAGCATTGGATGTTCTGTTTGATGGTCTATTGACACAGTTTGATCAGGTATTAAATCGCCTATCGGCAAGTTGGCATACTCCACTATATGATAGTATATTTTTGAGTATTACTAAGTTTGGCAATCTATCTTCTATGTTAATTTTGTCTATCTTGGTTACACTTATTTTGTTGTGGCAAAAAGATAGATCATCTATATTATACTACTGGGCTGGTATGTTGGGTAGTGGTGTTCTATTTAGCGGTATCAAAGAGATATTTGCAAGAGGTAGACCATCCAACTATATAGGTGAACTATTTCAGCATGGATACTCATTTCCATCAGGTCATGCAACAATGTCTATGAGTTTTGCACTCTTGATACTGTATATCTTCTATCCTAAAGTCTCATCTTTGTATAGGAGTCTTTTGTTACTGTTTGTACTCATATCTCCTGTAGGTATAGGTTTTTCGAGGATATATCTGGGGGTTCACTACTTTAGTGATGTATCTGCAGGTTTAGTGCTTGGTATATTTTGGATCGGTACTATGCTTATATCTTTCAAAAGAGTGAGAGATTGATATCTACAAGAGAGGTCTTAATCTTATAACCACGAAATCCCTATTATATTAAAACTTAAGTAAAATATAAGTATAATTAAAATAATCTCGAATTATGCAGTAGGATTATGAAAATAGCATAAGTGACGGTTTATGCTAGTTTTGTGATCTCTATGGCATAATTTGGGATAATATAACAGAAGGGGGAAGGTATGCGGTTAAAATGGTTGATGATACTATTTGCAATAGTAAGCTTTCTGAATGCTACAGAAGCCAATAGATCTAATGTTACCAAACTATATGCAGCGACTTTCAATAGGGCACCAGATAAAACTGGTCTTGACTATTGGGTAGATTCGGGGTTTACTCTGGAGGATATAGCTATAAGCTTCTTTGACCAAAAGGAGACACAAGAGAAGTATCCAGAAGGGTATAACCTATATGATTTTGTGACAGCGATCTATGGTAATCTATTTGATAGATATCCTGACCAAGATGGAGGGGACTATTGGGTAGAGTCATTGAGCAACGGTAGCGTGACCAAATCAGTATTTATCTTGGCAGTGATGAATGGTGCACAAGGTGATGATGCAGAGATCCTAAATAACAAAAAAGAGGTTGGATTGGCATTTGCCGATACAGGATCTGATGATATTCAAGTAGCCAAAGATGTGATGACAAACATCACAGCTGATTCTTCTAGTACAGCCTCTGCTATGGATATGATAGATAAACTCAATGGTTCAACTCCTACAGATCCAGTAGATGAGAATTTGCCAGATAATATCAAAGCAGGGTTGGATGAGCATAATAGAGCAAGAGCTGAAGTCTATTCGGGTTCTGAGCTTAGATGGAGTGAAACTTTGGCAAACTCATCTCAAGCTTATGCAGATGAGTTAGCAGCTAGTGGTGAATTTAAACATGATCCAAACAACAATAGCTATGGGGAGAACTTAGCAGCCTCTACAGCTGATATGAGTTTCAAACATGCTACGGAGTTGTGGAATGCAGAGAAGAGTGATTATGACTATAGCTCCAATAGCTGTGTAGCTGGTGCTCATTGTGGTCACTATACTCAAATCATATGGAAAAATACTACTGAGATGGGTTGTGGAAGTGCTACATATTTGGCAGGTGATTATGCTGGAGGTACTGTAGTTGTATGTAGATACAATCCTCCAGGTAACTATATAGGTCAAAGACCATATTGATACTACTCTAAGTTCAAGATGATGATATAGTCAATATTCATCATTTTGTACTTGAGATATCTCTCTATACTACTTAAAGAGATCTGCCAAAGCACTTGTGTCTGTAGTCTTCTCTATCTCTTTGGATCTACTTCTACTATCACCGCTCCTATCGGTAATGCCCTCAACTTCATTGAGTTCTATAGTATAGCCTGTAAGCATAGATGCCAAGCGAATATTGATACCACTCTTTCCGATAGCTTTTGCTTTTTGGTCACTAGTGATATTGATGATAGCCTTTTTATTACTCTCTATCTTTATATTTTGTGTGATAGCAGGACTCAATGCTCTAGTGATAAATATTTCAGGTATTGGAGAGTACTCAATACAATCTATATTTTCATTGCTGAGTTCTCTACTTACTGAATTTATCCTAACACCTTTTACTCCGACAGCTGCACCTATAGGATCTACATTGATCTGGTCACTCTTTAGTGCTATTTTTGCTCTATCTCCAGGTATCCTAGCAGATGTCACTATCTCTACTATGCCATCCTCTATCTCAGGTACCTCTTTTGTCATGAGTGCTTCTAAAAACTTAGGTGAAGTTCTTGATAGTTCAAGAAACATACCCATTTGAGGATCTACACTTACAAATCTCAATAGTGCCTTTATGGTATCACCTCTTTTAAACTTCTCACCCTTGATACGGTTTCTTTGGCTTAGTATACCCTTGAGTTCACCTATCTCTACGAAAGTATTTTCATTCTCATCTATACGGTTGACTGTACCTATCATAACAGAGCCTACCAATGCTTTGTACTTCTCAAATAGATCTTGCTCTATGCGTCTCTGTATATGGTACTCAAGCTCTCTAAAGAGATTTGTCGCAGCTGTTCTACCATGATCTTCCAATACAAACTCTGAACGAAGCTCATCACCTATATCTATATCTTTATCATACTCTTTAGCTTCACTTATGGGAATATAGCTATCTAGTAGCTCTTGTAGCTTCTCATCATCATCTTTTACTACTGTTATAATCTTAAATATTTGATAACTTCTCTTATCCATATCTATAATTATCTCAAATGTACTCTCTTGAGATGTCAATTTCTTAGCAGTATTTGTAAGAGCATCTTTGAATGCCTCCAAGGCGTTATCCTCTGAAATATTTTTTTCATGTGCTATCGCTTCGATTATATCTAATATTTTTTCCATCATTTATCCTTATTATTAATTCAATATAACCGATATTATCGCTACAAGTGGTAACATAACAGTGTATACAAATAGCATGATTGGGTTATTTTGAAGAATGATATTATATCTAATCACAGCTTTACTGAAAATGAAGTATAATAGATTTCTGATAATAGATATTGTGATGATAGTAAATAATAAGGAAGATATATGAAATTGAAACTTGCAAGAACTGCACTCAAAGCTAAACCAAAGATAGTGGAGTTGAAGAAATTAGAAGAGGAGTTGGCAGATAAGTCTATATTCTATTTTGACAAAGATAACTCACACAAAGAGATGATAGAGTTGATAGAGTATTTTGAAAATAAGGGTTGCTCTGTATATATGAGAGAGGTTAAGTATGGTTTGGATGATAATGAGTATATATATGAGGTACATATAGTCAAATAGTCCTCCTATACCTTATACCTCTCTATAGCTATGTCAAAATAAATATACAAAGTAATAATATGAAAAAACTCTTTATAGAAACTCTAGGCTGTGCAATGAATAGCCGTGATAGTGAACACATGATAGCTGAACTCAATCGTGAAGATAGTTATGAACTTACGCAACAAGTCGATGAAGCTGATCTTATCATTATCAATACATGTAGTGTGCGTGAAAAACCTGTAGCCAAACTATTTTCTGAAATTGGAGTCTTTAAAAAGAGGCGAAAAGATGGTGCGAAGATAGGTGTATGTGGTTGTACCGCTAGTCATTTGGGTAGAGATATTATAAAGAGAGCCCCTGTAGTAGACTTTGTGCTTGGTGCTAGAAATGTA
>Ga0256913_10000264_pt1 | contig 26328 bp, 19 predicted proteins | sample Axial_MatmetaG_FD_185970 | JGI IMG/M metagenome (GOLD analysis project Ga0256913, IMG submission 185970) | Deep-sea worm associated microbial mat communities from Axial Seamount, Juan de Fuca Ridge, Pacific Ocean - Axial_Mat | ecosystem: Environmental > Aquatic > Marine > Oceanic > Microbial... | reverse complement strand
TTGCAAGGCGCCGGACAGTTTAATTTTCTTGAAGCATTACCAAAAGATATGTGGGACACAATCGAAAAGATGATTAGGAAGAAGTAGTGTTTTTTGTTCTCTACATCGTGCAATCCCGTAGGGATTGTATTATTATAGAAAAAGCTGAATGAGAATTGTATAAATCCCATCGGGATTTTATTATAATATCTCTGCGACTTAGCGGCTCTGCGGTATAATTTTGTTTGCTCTTTTCGTCTTAAACTTAATTCATAATCTTAATCTAAATGTTTGTTAGGAAAGAATATTTTCATTCAATGCAACGGCAATCCCGTAGGGATTGTATTATTATAGAAAATGCAGAAAGAAAATTATATAAATCCCATCGGGATTTTATTATATAATGTCTCTGCGGCTTAGCGTCTCTGCGGTATAATTTTATTTGCATGCATCACGCAGATTGACCGCTTCGCTAATCAATCTACGTTACGGTTTGTATTTATAATTAAATTTCTACGGAATTTTAATTGCAGCGACATAAATGTCGTGGCAATTGTTTATACATTGTAAAGGTAGGGAAGGGGCATGCCCCTTCCCTACGTTTGCACCTTTTGTTTTGTAGAACAAAAAAATAAAAATCTGTGTAGATCTGTTACATCGGTTTGACTTGCCTGATGTTTTTAAGGCGGGTCTGTGTTCTATGAAAATGTAGGGAAACTTGTACGCCCGGAAGGACTCGAACCCTCAACCCCCAGAGCCGAAATCTGGTGCTCTATCCAATTGAGCTACGGACGCATAATAACTAAAATATCAAAACATCGACAAGAACATCAAAATGAATCATCCAATTTGCCCGCCATTGGCGGTTTGAGCTAATAAAATAGAATTCACTGTGTGAAAATAATAGAATACTTATACAAAAACAATTTAATGCTTCAATGTTTGATAAAACCTTGTTCGGATTATATCTGTCAAAATAAAGATAGAATAATAAAACTACTCCGTAATTGTAAAAACTATTTTTGCTTATACCTCCGGGCTTTACTCAAAGTCATTTATATTCAAATTCTTCGGAATTGTCTATTGTAACAACTGTAAGGCAGATAAATGTTATCAATCTTGTTTTAATAAAAGGAAACTGAAGTAAAAATTAAGAAGAGAACCGCGACACGGTTTTATTATGAGTAAATTGATGGATATACCACTAATTCAGATACCAATAATTAGAATTCTAAGAGTAATAATTCTTAGAAATGATAATTACCTGTCAAATAAATTCCGTAATAGTGCTAAATATTTTATAAATATGAGTTTTATAATTATAAAATAACGGCACAGAAGTTGCAACAGAATAAATATGAGATAATATAGTATTAATTTCTTACATCTCATGACTGTTATTCTAAAATTAGAATGGAGACCAAGATGAGTTTAATTGCAGTTATTGATGATGATCCTGATATTCTTGAAACAACCGAACTTATACTTACTGCTAATGATTACAAAGTAATCAAAGCCGATAATCCGAATGATGGCTATAATATAGTGAAAAAACATTCTCCCGATTTGATCATTCTTGATGTCATGATGGATGAACCTGACGATGGATTTTTCTTAGCTCAAAAATTCAGACGAGAGAACATATCAACGCCTATTCTTATGTACACATCAATTTCAAAAGCTGTTGGAATGGATTTCGGTTCGGGAGAAATAGTACCTGTTGATGAATTTGTTGAAAAACCAATCTCATCCGAGGAATTATTAACCAAAGTAAAAAATCTATTAAAATAAATTAGGAGTTTTCAAATGCTGGTATTTGAAAAGACATCATTAACGGAAGAGATTGAACTTCTTGTTGAAAAATATGGAGATGATCGATCCTCATTGTTAAAAATTCTGCAAGAGGTTCAGAAAAAACATAGATATATCTCAGAATTTGCACAACAGGAAATTGCTCGTTTGCTTAAAATTCATCCCGTTGAAGTTTATAGCGTTGTATCATTTTACGCATTTCTTAATTCCAAACCTAAAGGAAGGAATATTGTAAGAATTTGTAGAACAATTACTTGTGATATGAAAAACAAAGATGCAATTGTGAAAGCTATCGAGAGAGAATTGGGAATAAAGATGGGCGAAACAACTAAGGATAAAAAATTTACAATTGAATATGCTAATTGCCTCGGGTTATGTGACGAAGGTCCGGCAATGGCAATAAACGAAAGAGTCTATACGAAATTAACTCCTGAAAAGGCTGTTGAATATCTAAACTCAGTTAAGTGAGGAAAAAATGGAAAACAAAAAACACACAAGAAAAGGGGATATAATATTTTCGGAATATACTCCTGGTGATGGAATAAAAAAAGCTGTTTCATTATCGCGTGAAGATATATTATTTGAGATCAAGGATTCGAAATTAAAGGGAAGAGGTGGCGCTGGTTTTCCTGTATCGACAAAATGGATGTTAGCTGCTGCAGCTATCAGTGATGAAAAATATATCATTTGTAATGCAGACGAAGGTGAACCGGGTACTTTTAAGGATAGAATTTTATTGTACGAATATCCGGAATTAGTGTTTGACGGAATGGTCATTGCCGGTTATACGATTGGAGCAAGGAAAGGAATAGTTTATCTGCGTGGTGAATATGAACATGCGTTAAAATCTCTCGAAGATTATCTTCAGAAGATGAGAGATGAAAATCTTTTGGGTAATAGCATACTCGGAATTAGGAATTTTAATTTTGATATTGAAATCTTTGTCGGATCATCAGCATACGTCTGCGGAGAGGAGACGGCGTTGATCGAATCTTTGGAAGGACATCGAGGTGAAGCGAGAAACCGACCGCCATATCCTGTAAACACAGGATTTAAGAAAAAGCCGACATCTGTAAATAATGTTGAGACTTTATGTTGCATTCCTCATATTGTTTTGAAAGGAGGGAATTGGTTCAAGAAGTTTGGTACTAAGGAATCCACGGGAACTAAGCTATTTTCAGTTTCAGGCGATTGTGAAAAACCAGATGTTTATGAATTACCTTGGGGCATTACCATAAATGATCTTCTAAAGATTGCGGGAGCACACAACACGAAAGCAGTTCAAGTTGGGGGAGCATCCGGGCAATGTGTTCCAAAGTCACAATTTGATAGAAAACTTGCTTATGAGGATTTGCCAACCGGCGGATCAATTATAGTATTTAACGAAAGCAGAAATATGTTAAAGGTTCTAAAGAACTTTATGGAGTTTTTTGTTGAAGAATCATGCGGACAATGTACACCTTGCAGAGTTGGGAATAGAAAACTTTTGGAAGGTGTTAAAATGATAGAAAATGGTGAATATACTTTTACTTATCTTAATAAATTAAAGGAGTTAGGGAGAACAATGCAAGTAGCTTCTAAATGCGGATTAGGGCAATCAAGTCCGAATTCATTTATCTCCATACTGGAAAACTTTAATGATGAAATATTCAGTTATAATCATGGAGGCAGCCATGCGTAAAAATAACGGTAGAATTCCAGTTAGTCAGAAGCCTCATATGATTGAAAAGCCGGAGCATCCGGAGCACATTGGTGGTACAATTTCAATCCAAATAAACGAAAGGAAACTTTCGGTGCCGATGGGTACAACAATTCTGGAAGCATGCAGAGAGAATAATATTCATATTCCTACTCTATGCCACCATGATGATTTATGTATTGCCGGTGTTTGCAGAGTTTGCGTTGTTGAAGTTGAAGGAATGAGAACGTTACAAGCATCTTGTGCTTTTCCTATTACTGCTCCGATTAAGATAATTACTGCCTCTCCAAAAGTACGAAAAGCGAGAAAGCATGTAATAGATCTTTTGTTGAGTGAACATTACGGTGAGTGTTATTCTTGTTTCCGTAATAATAATTGTGAGTTACAATCTTTGGCTAAAGAGTATGGTGTTGACCATTATAATTTCGGGCATGTTACAAAGCCTAGATTCCAAGTTGATAACTCTTCGTTGTCTGTTGTTCGGGATATGGATAAATGTGTTCTTTGTAGAAGATGTGTAAGAACTTGTATTGATCTTCAAGAGGTTGGCGCGCTTGAAGCAATAGATCGTGGTGACGAAACGCATATTAGTACTTTTTTCGATAAAATGCTTTCGGATGTGATTTGTATTAATTGCGGTCAGTGCATTAACAGATGTCCTACCGGAGCGTTAAGAGCAAATGATCCGCGCGATAATATTTGGGCTGCCATAGACGACCCGACAAAGCATGTGGTTATACAAACAGCTCCTTCACCCCGCGCGGCAATAGGTGAAGAATTCGGCTTGGAGCCCGGACATTCATTAACAGGTGAACTTAATACCGCTCTAAGGAGAATAGGCTTTGATAAAGTGTTTGATACAAACTTCAGTGCAGATCTTACAATCATGGAGGAGGGGACAGAACTGTTACTTAGACTTTACAAAGCGCTTGTCGAAGGAGATACATCGGTTAAAATTCCACAGTTTACTTCATGCTCGCCTGGTTGGGTAAAATACCTTGAGCATTTCTATGCGGATTATATAGATAACTTAAGTTCGGCTAAATCGCCACAGCAAATGTTCGGCGCAGTAATCAAAACATTTTATGCAAAGGAAGCGAATGTCGATCCGAAAGATATTGTTACGGTTGCGCTTATGCCGTGCTCGGCAAAAAAGTTTGAATGTAATCGTCCGGAAATGAATGACTCAGGTTTTAAAGATGTTGATTACGGTTTAACAACTCGTGAGATGGCTCAAATGATAAAGGAATCCGGTATTTATTTACCTGAGTTACCAAAGTCGAGTTTTGACGATCCGTTCGGGGAAGCCTCCGGCGCCGGACTTATATTCGGTGCAACCGGTGGAGTTATGGAAGCGGCACTCAGAACTGTAATTGAATTAGTGACCGGAAAAAAAGTTGAATCGATTTTTGAAAATGCAAACATAACTCCGGTGCGAGGTTTTGAAGGAATACGTTATGCGGAAATACCAATAACAGAAGTAGGTACTGTACCGGAATTGCTCAAACATTTTTTCCCAAACTGGGATTGGCTTAAAGGAGTTACATTAAAAGTTGCTGTTGCTCATGGTACTGCAAATGCAAAAAAAGTAATGGAAGACATTAAAGCCGGCGGTAAATTCAGTGAGTGTCACTTTATTGAATTTATGGGATGCCCCGGTGGTTGTCTGGGTGGCGGCGGTCAACCTATTCCGACCAATGCTTATATCAGGCAAAAACGAGCGGAAGCAATTTACAAAGAAGAGGAAGGATTGCCGGTAAGGAAGTCGCATGAGAATCCTCACGTAACTTATATTTACGAGAATTTTCTTACTGACGGACCATGCAGTCAGCTTTCGCATAAGCTTCTGCATACAACTTACACTAAACGAGATGAGTATATAGCTTAGTGTATTTAGAAATGATTAAGTGTTTTTATTATTATATATTCAACTATGAGTCTGATGTGATTTACACTTGTAAGGATCAAAAATGATAAGACTTGTCCCGGCTTGGTTAGAAAAATATGACGAATTCTGGGAAGCGATAAAGCGAAGAAATATGTTTTTCATAAAACTCCGCTATGTTGCTGTGGTCATGCTTTTGTTGTTCAACTTTCTTCTGGAAAAAGTTATTAATTTTTATTTTTCGGATGAGCAGCACATTATTATTTTGATTCTGACTTTATTCCTATTATTCTATAATATTCTGATCCACTTTGCACGGAAATTTCTTAAAAACATCGCAATGACTTTCAACCCATTACAACTCTCACTTCTACAAATAGTTGTTGACCTTGCTATCCTTACAAGTTTGGTTTACGTTACCGGAGGAATAGAAAGCCCGCTAAAATTATTTTATATATTTCACATTATTATCGGAAGTCTTATCCTACCTGGTTATGTGATTTATATAATAACATCTCTTTCATTGTTAGCGGTATCGGCAATTTCCTATTTGGAATATTATTCTCTGATTCCGCACTTTGCTTTCGGTGGATTATACGAAACGCCTTTGTACGATAATCCGCAATACATTTTAATGAGATTAATGGTATTGGGATTAATGATGTTCATAAGTGCCTATCTTACAAACAGAATAGCGCATCAGCTATATGCACAAGAGAAACAACTGATGGAAGCGTTGGATGAGATAAACAAATCCGAAGTGCAGAAACAAAAATATATTATGGGAGTTGTTCACGAGATAAAAACTCCAATTGCTGCAACCAAATCAATACTGACACTTATCACAGACGGATTTGTCGGTGAAATATCACAACCAGTAAAAGAAAAACTCAATCGCGCGATAATCCGAACAACCGAATCGTTAGGAATGATAAATAGTATTTTAAGGATATCGAGATTGAGATTGCTGGATGAAAGAAGCAGCGAGGAAGTTGATATTTATAAGTTGGTCGAAGAATTGTTAGATGAAAATAGAGAAAGATTAAAAGAGAAATCAATAAAAGTATATAAAGAATCCAAAGGAGTTAAGAAAAGCATAGTCAGAGGCGATAAGTTTTTATTACAGTTAGCCGTGTCCAATATAATTTCTAATGCAATTAAATATACAAACGAAGACGGGAAGATATGGATTACGCTTGAGTACTTGGATGAATTCTTGGAGCTTTCGGTTTGTGACGATGGGATTGGAGTTGAGGATTCTGAAGTTGAAAAAATATTTGAGAATTATTACCGCGCAAAAAATATTAAAGCGGAATATCACGAAGGCGCCGGTGTTGGATTATCGTTAGTCAAAGAAATTATTGTTCAACACAGAGGCGAGATAACCGCTACAAGTCCGTCGCCTATTGGTACGGAAGAAAGTCCGGGAACTTGTTTTAAAGTAAAGCTACCTTATTCATTCAAAGAAGTCGATAAAATGAAAAAAGAATCGGTAGCAATTAAAGGTGGGGTTTAGTACATGTTAAAATATAGATACATAGTAATTTTATTTTTCTCAATTGTTTGTATTACGGTAGGTCAAACTGTTTCGATTAAAGGAACAATAAAAGATGCCGATACGGAATCACCTCTTCCAAATGTTAATGTTATAATTCCGGAATTACAATTGCTTACTACAAGCGATAATTCAGGCAAGTATAGTTTTGGTAAAGTAAGAGGCGGAAAATATACTTTATCATTCAGTCATATCGGGTATAAAGCGGTAAATAAGGAAATAGTTGTTACTTCCGAAACTGCACTTGAAATAAACGTTTCGTTAATTAAAACCGAAATAATGCTCGGTGAAGCAGTTGTTACAAGTACGAGAAGCGCTCGAGTGGTGAAGGACGTTCCAATCCCGATTGATCTGATTGATACGAAGACAATAGAGCAATCGGTAAAAATCACAACTTCGGATGTGATGGAAAAAGCTCCCGGAGTTAGTCTTATTAGGGACGGTGCATGGGCTACCTCAGTTAACATTCGCGGGCTAAGTAAACAGAATGTAGTTTATCTTATTGACGGAAACCGTATTGAAACATCCACTAACATTGCCGGGGGATTATCGCTTGTGGATCTTTCTGACGTAAAAAGTATAGAAATTGTAAAAGGCGGATTGTCATCCCTTTACGGGACCGGTGCAACCGGCGGTGTTGTAAACATTATGACTAATCGCGGGACTACCAGCGAGCGGTTTTATTTTAACGGATCGCTTAGTTCCAGTTACGCCAGTGTTAATAGTGGTAAAACCGCATCTGTCAACTTAAGTGCTTCGGATAAATTTTGGTATGCAGATTTTACTGCTACCATGAGAAATGCTGACGATACTAAAATTCCGGGGGGTACACTTTACAATAGCGGTTTTAATGATAACAGTTTTTCTTTCTCAGGGGGAGTTCTTCCATTTGATAACATTGAGATAAAACTAGACTATCAAAAATTTTCGGCAGAAGATGTTGGCATTCCGGGTGGAGCTCCTTTTCCAAGTACTGCAAAAGCCACATATCCCAATGCAAGCAGAGAGTTATTCAGCAGTGAAATTATTTTTAAACAATTATCAAATACACTGAGTAATTTGAAAGTCAAATATTATAATCAGTTGATTAGTAGGAAAGTTGAAATTATTCCAAATCAAAAGGTTACTGTTGTACCTCAAGCTGATCACACGACAAACGGATTATTGTTTCAAACCGATTGGACTCTGAGTAAAAACAATTTCTTAATTGCCGGTATTGATGCATGGCAGCGGCAATATATCGGGAATAGAACAACTACTATTATTCCTAAGAAAACTATGATTATTGAAAAACCCGTACCCGATTCAAAATTTGCGTCGTTGGGATTATTTCTGCATGATGAATTGCATTTGATAAAAAACAGATTCAAACTAAATTTGGGCGCTCGTTATGATTTTATAAAAGTTACTAACGATCAGACAAACAATCCCGTTACAATAATTGTTGACGGAAACGAAACCACGCCGCCACCTAATCCCGATGCTTCTTATGATGCTTATGATGTGAACAACAAATCGTGGAGCGGAAACATTGGGTTACTGTATTCTTTATTCAAAGATATTAACTTAACATTCAATACAGCTTATACATTCCGTTCGCCGTCGTTGGAAGAGAGATATCAGTATATAAATCTTGGAAGCGTGGTTTACTATGGCAATCCTAATCTTGATCCTGAGAAAGGATTTTCTTTTGATCTTGGCTTGCGAGTTTGGAAAAATAAATTCACAATCACTGCGGATGGTTTTGTCAATCTGTTTGATGATTTGGTTATCGACCAGCAAGTTTCGGATTCTTCGTACCAAAAGCAAAATGTGGGTAAAGCTCGGTTAATAGGATTCGATGCTAAAGTAGAGTATAATTTCTTTAGTAGATATGTTATTTATGGAACGGCAGCTTATGTTAACGGAAAAGATACCGAACAAGATGAATATCTACCGCAGATACCGCCGTTTAACGGTTCGTTAGGATTGAAATTTCCGGTAATGAATTATTTCGATATCGATCTTTCGGCTACGTTTTACGATCGGCAAAATAAAGTATCGCCAAATGAAACTATAACTCCGGGATATACATATTTCGATTTGGCAGTAAATTCTTATCCGATAAAAATATCGCTATTGAACATCCAGGTATTTGCCGGTGTGCAGAACATATTTGATAAATCGTATAGAAGTCACTTATCTACATATAGAGGGATTAGTTTAACGGAACCCGGAAGAAATATTTACGTAAAAGTTAAATTATCCTGGTAATATAATATCCCTATTTTTATTAATTTATAAGCATCTTTAATTTGAGTTGGAATAACAATGGAATGGTATATCATAGCATTTATTTCTGCCATACTTTCTGCACTTGCAGCAGTGAGTCAGAAGAAAATTCTATTTGATATAGATGCATTGGATTTCTCATTAGTATTATCGTTATTCAATGTTTTGCTTATTCTCTTTTTAATTCCCGATATTCACTTCAATGAAATATCCGCTTTAAGTTTGGGAATACTTTACTGTAAAACAATCTTCGGAGCGGTTGCATTTTGGTTTGTAATGCTTGCAATTAAAAACTTGGAGATAAGCGGCGCTTTACCGCTGATGATATTAACTCCGGCTTTAGTTGCTATTTCTGCTTTCGTAATATTGGGCGAAACTATAACAATTGTTGAAATTGCCGGAATGCTATTATTACTGGTAGGCATATATGTATTGGAAACAAGCAACTCATCAAATATTTTTAATAGCTTTAAAGTATTGAAGTCATCACGATATAAACATTTTCTGATCGGTGCAATATTGTTGTTTACTGTGTCATCTTTAATTGATAAGTTCTTACTTAAAAGTCATCAATTTGAGCCGGTGTCTTTTTTGTTTTTCCAGCAAATATTTTTAGCAATAAACTTTGTCTTGATTTATATCCTTGCCGGACATAATCCAATTAAACTGATTAAGAGTATAAACATACATCATTATTCTTGGATCATCTTAATAGCATTTTTTACTATTGGATATCGTTACTCGTTATTGGAATCAATGAAGATAGCTCCGGTGGCACTTGTCCTTTCGATTAAACGAACTTCAATATTTTTTGCTACAATTTTGGGAGGTAAACTTTTCTCCGAACATGCTTTGCTCCGCAGAAGCATTGCAACGTTGTTAATGTTAGCGGGAGTTTATCTCATTATAGTCTTGTAGCAATTTTAAATTCTGTTCTCCTAAAAAATAAAATTTCAATTGTCATAAAATTATTGTATATATACATATAATTCCTATTCCTCTTGAATTTTGTTTATAATTAAAGGAGGAGCCATGAAAGTATTAACACCACTCGAGAAAGTTCGACTCTATATTGAAACACATACCAAACTTTCGGAAGAAGCAAAATTAAAAATGCGTAAGCTAAATCCCGGTCCGGCAATTACGATATCGAGAGAAACCGGAATAGGTGCGGAAGTGATTTGCGAAAAGCTAATACAGTACTTCAAAAAGCATTCAAAAGATAAATCAAGTGAGTGGGTATACTTTGACAAAAATTTGATTAAGAAAGTTTTAGAAGACCATCATTTGCCTGAGAGACTTAACAAATTCATGACAGAAAAAGAAATATCAACAATGGATTCGATGTTCAACGAATTGCTTGGCATTCATCCGTCACGGTTAAAACTATTTCACAAAATATCCAAAACAATTTATCAACTTGCAGAGCTTGGCAATGTAATAATCGTTGGTAGGGGAGGGAACATCATTACTGCCAATTTACCTAATGCTTATCACATTCGTTTGGTTGCTCCGCTAAAGGTAAGAGTAGAAACCGCTCAGAGGTTATACGGTTATGATAAGAAAACCACTTACAATTTTATTAAGAAGGAAGACAAGGCAAGAAAAGAGCATATTAAAAAGTATTACCACAAAGATATTGACGACCCGCTTCTGTATCATCTTACCATAAATACAAACTTGTTATCCTTTGATGACATTGCGGAAATAATTGGACAGTTAGTAATTAAAAGATTTTCTAAGATGTTTGAAACGTAATAATTGAATTATTATTCTTTTATCATGGCTAATATTAGAATAAAAATCAACACTGAGAATAAAATTGTCATTTAACAAATATAGAGTTAGTGTCTTACCATTAATATACTCTTCTCAATTAATCATAAAAATTGATATGGATAAAACTTTAAATTTTATTTAAAGATTTAATTAAAAAAGTTATAATCAAGTTTTTTCTTCTAAGTACTACTATATGAAAGTAAAAAAATCAAGATAGTTATTGTTAGCTTTCGTATTTTTTCGAGATAAAATTTATCATATAAAAATATTAATAGGAGGCAGTTATCTTTACAGAAGAACGACAAGAAAAAATTAGGGAATTAATCAATAAAGAAAAACGAGTATTTGTTAACGATTTATGCGATATGTTCAAAACCTCTGCTGTAACAATACGAAGAGATTTACAAGTTCTTGAAGAAAGAGGAGCTATAAAACGTGTACACGGAGGAGCAATAAGTCATCAAGCGTTATATTCCGGTTTAGCGCTTTCAGAAAAAGAGAAGATAAAAATAAATGAAAAAGAACGTATTGCCGGATTTGCTTCTGGATTAGTTAAACGTGGTGATGTAATAATAATTGATTCAGGTTCAACATGTTTAAAATTTGCAGAAAATCTAAAAGGATTAAGTGACATAACAGTAATATGCAATTCATTGAAAGTGGCAACTGTACTTGCTAAGAGTGAAATAAAAGTTATACTTACCGGCGGAGAAATGGATAAAGATTCTTTTACGTTATTTGGTCCTCTAGCTAATATTACACTTCAAAATATATCAGCTGATAAGCTATTTATGGGGATAGATAGTATTGATTTGAAAGCAGGGTTAACAACACCGGATATTTATGAAGCTAGAACTTGCCATGAAATGATGGAACTGGCTAATGAAAAAATATTACTTGCCGATTCATCAAAATTTGGAAGAAGGAGTTTAGCAGTAGTAAATAAGGTGGATAGTTTAGATAAGATAATCACTGATAATGGTTTAAGTGAAGAGGAAAGAGAAAAATATACATCAAAAGGTATTGAGTTAATTATTGTTTAAATACAAAAAGAAATTACTCAATAAATATAATATAACTATATGATGAGTACTGTTATATCCAGAGTAAGAATTAGCTTTACTTCCTTTAAATATAGATTGTTATTATATAAATTAAAATAATTAGGGGAGTCAAATGAAAGGAATTGTTTCCAGGCTATTTCGAATATTTGTTTTGCTATCAATAGTTTTTTTTGTCGGATTGCTTTATATATTTCTTGACAGCTATTATCTCAGAAGTTCAAGAACTGTAGATAATGCAAATGACCCTAGATGGCGAGTATTTGATTTTAATAGCAGTCAAGCAACCGAAGAAGATATTTATAACGTTAAAGAAGTTCCGGTTATTTCTGATGTTGAGTTGGTTGCCCCGAGAAGACTTCGCTTTGAATTTACTCCTCCTATCAAGTCAAATTCTTGGAAAGTAATTAATGTTCAAACAGGAAAAGTATTAACTCAAAGCGACAAACCTGAAATCCAATTCCCCGATACATCATTAAATGCAGAAGTTCAATTTATACCCGAAGGAGTAAAACTGTTCAAAGATCTACGTATGTATTTTAGTTATTTCCCTAAAGTAGGATATGAAAAAAGCAATCTCAGTTGGGGTGATAATTATTACACACCACTCTCCGATATTCCATTTAGTTTGGATAATCCTTATTCCATTGATGACTGGGTAGGACTTCCCAGTGATGATCCCGAACTAATTGAAGCTAAAAAGATTCTTGGAAATTCGATAGATAAAACACTTCCTACTCTTGAGCAATCTCAACAAGTATATTGCTTTGTAATGAATAAAATATCGGCATCCAATGGTATTCCATCGGACGAAGTTCAATCGGCTTCGCCAATGGAAACTTACGAACTTCTTTCTTCCGGGAAGGGAAGAGGATTTTGTGAAAATAAAGCATTGGTTTATTATCTTTTTGCTAATGCGGCTGGAATAAAAACCAGGTTAGTTGATCAAGCAGGTAAATTCGGACCGCTAAAAATAACGGGACATTATTATTGCGAAAGTTGGATCCCAGAATATGCTAAATGGGTTTACGTTGATCCGCAAATGAAAATTGCAAACATAAAGGGTCATAATGGTATTCCTCTGCATACAGTTGATTTTAAAAAGTTAATTGATTTGGATGCTCTTTGTGGTACAACGGCTTTAATGTTTGATGATGAAGAAGGTTCATTGTTTAAAGTTGATGGTGATAGCGCATATAATAAGATTGATATGGGAATGACCGGTGAGATAGTTTTGGCTTATAAATTTGGATATGGAAATAATAAAAGTTTTAGTAAAATTTCGAATTTCTTAAACTATACTACACTTCTTTATGCACCATTTAGTCTTCCTAAATTATACATATATAAATATGTATTTATGTATGGATTGTTAATATCTTTAATAGGTACTTTGTTATTGGGAATACTAAGTTATACACTTAAGAATAAGACGCAAGATGAAACGGTTTAAGTGTAAGCATAATTGTGTGAGTTAAAAAAATAAATGCAAATATTAATGAGGGAAAAATGTCAGAAAAATTACGATTTGGTATTATTGGTTCGGGAGTAATTAGCGAGTATCATGCGCAAGCAATAGAAGCACAACCTGATGGGGAAATAGTAGCAGTTGCTGATATTGTTAAGGAGAATGCCGATAGTTTTGCGGCAAAACATAATTGCGAAGCAATTTATGATTTGGACAAAATGCTTGCTCGTGATGATATAGATGCGGTTTGCGTATGTACACCGACAGGACTTCACGCACAACAATCTATTGCAGCGGCTAAAGCAGGTAAGCACATATTAGTCGAAAAAACTATGGCAATTAAATTGCAAGATGCAACGGAGATGATTCATGTTGCTAAAGAAGAAGGAGTAAAGCTAGCGGTAATTTATCAGAAACGAACTGAAGAAGCTCCTAACAGAATAAAGAAAGCTATTAAAGAAGGTGTTTTCGGTAAAATGATTTTTGGTGATGCTTCTATTAAGTATTGGCGTAATCAAGCTTATTACGATAGTGCTGAGTGGCGAGGAACATGGAAATACGAAGGGGGAGGTAGTACAATAACTCAAGGAAGTCATGGGATTGATCTTATTCTTTATATGATGGGTGATGTGGAAAAAATTTATGCAAAGATTGATACAATGGCGCATAAAGATATTGAAGTTGAAGACATTTCAATTGCACTTTTAAAATATAAAAACGGAGCTTATGGTCGATTGCAAACAGCTTCTGCTACAAATCCGGGGCAAGGTAATGTTTTTGAAATTAATGGTACGCTTGGTACTGCAATTCTTGTTGAAGATAAAATCACTAGTTGGGCTGTATCCGATTCCAAGGAAATAGTGGCAAAAGAGACTATTACCAATGTGGAGGGGAAAGCTGGTACTGCAGCTTCATCTGCCGCAATATTTCCAGTTGAAGGACATATTATCCAAGTGAAAAATTTTATTTCCTCTATCAGAACCGGTGAAGAACTTATTTGTTCGGGAGAAGAAGGACGAAGGTCACTTCAACTTATAACCGCTCTTTATGAATCAGCTAAAAGAGGTGAGGAGGTATATTTGGATGAAGTTCTATAAAATTTTATTGAAATCGGAAACTGTAGCGAAATTTGTAATTCTACTTACCACTTTTATTCTACTATCATGTTCCGGTAATAGTTCCAAGGAAAATTTCCATTTATATCTATTAATCGGGCAATCAAATATGGCTGGAAGAGGCAAGATAAGTGAACAAGATACAACAGTAAGTCCACGTGTTTTTACTTTGAATAAAGAAGATAAATGGGTACCGGCTGTTGACCCAATTCATTTTGATAAAGACATTGCTGGTGTTGGTCCTGGATTAAGTTTCGGGAAAGCTATGGCAGAGCAGAATCCGTCTGTTCGTATTGGTCTTATTCCATGTGCAGCCGGAGGTTCTTCTATTGATGTTTGGAAAAAGGGCGAATATTTTTCCCAAACAAATAGCAAACCGTATGACGAAGCCATAAGACGTACGAAAATTGCGATGAAAGATGGCGTACTTAAAGGTATTCTTTGGCATCAAGGGGAAAGTGATTGTAAAGAAGGACTGGCAGTACAATATAAAGAAAAGCTAATAAAATTAATTAAGAATTTACATAAAGATTTGGGAACACCGGAAGTTCCATTTGTCATGGCGGAACTTGGTGAATTTTATGCTGCAAATCATCCATTATCCAATGAGATAAACAAAGCACTTCATGATGTAACGGAAGAAGTAAAAAACACGGTTTGTGTTAGTGCAAAAGGTCTAAGCGCTAAAAGTGACTCAACACATTTCACTGCATCTTCTGCAAGAGAGTTGGGTAAAAGATATGCGGAAGTATTTTTAAAATTAAATTAAAATATTCAGTTGTTATCTGTTTTGGGATAAGATATTATTTCCACTAAGCTTTGAAGATATTTTCTTGGTGATTTGAGGTAGTTCTTTTTTTATTTTATCCAATACCGTCTTTTTGGCTCTTACTTTAGGCATAGAAATACTAATTGCAGCAATAGCATTATGTTTTTTATCGAATATTGGTGCTGCTACACAAAATACCCCATCGTGTCCTTCTTCGTTATCAATTGCAAACCCTTGTTTTTTAACTTTAGCAATTTCTTTTTTTAATTCTGATATATTGGTTATGGTTTTTTTTGTAAAGCGATTAAAAGAATAGTTTTTCAGAATTTTATCTACTTTGCTTTCCGGTAAAAAAGCAAGAATTGCTTTTCCTACAGCTGTCGAATGTAGAGAAGCACGATCACCTATATTATTACTAATCTTAAATAGCTGATCCGATTCTAAAATATTAACATAAACAGTTGACCTATCAACTAATCTAACCAGATTTATTGTTTCGTTAAACTTATTGTGTAATTCTTCCATGTAGGATTGCGATGACGCAATAATTTCATTTCCTGTCATTGCTCCTTTATAAAAGAAAATAAATTTTGGACTTATTGAAAATGTTTGGGAGTCATTATCATGAACAATATAACCAAGAGTACTTAAAGTGTTAAGAAGACGAAATACTGTTGGCTTGGGATAAGAAACCTTATTGGTGATTTCTTTTAAAGATAAGTTAGGCTCATTATTTAAAATTTCAAGAATTTCAAAAGTCTTTGCAATTACTTTAATAATTTGAGCCATCTTTTACGCTTCTTTTCTCTTATTTAGAAGAAAAATAAATTTAATTACATAAATATACAACAAATAGTACAATAATTATTGAATTCATTTTATTCTATAATTGATTTGTTAACAAAATCATTATCGGTAAAGTTGAAGATTAGGAAGTTTAGTAAAAAACGAAGTTAGATCACTACAAAAGTTAGTGCTGTTTCTATTCTCAAATCAGATAATATTGAAAAATATTTTACTAAATAATGGCTTTAATAAATCGACTAATAAATGATTTGATGATGATACTTAATGTCTTATTTAGAAGAGATTTGACAAATATTTTGCTAATAGAATTATAAAAAAAATTAAAGGAATATTTTGCTTGACAAAGGTTGTAAAACTATTTAATTTTAATTATATGAAACACCGTTTCGCAATATGAAACAATGTAACTAACGTGGCGAAGCTATATATAATTGAAAATAAAAACAATAAAATATTTCAAACAGAGGTACTAACGTGAAAGTTGCTGTTACAGATTACATTGAACCTGATCTCAATTGGGAAGTAGAGGAATTCAAGAAATTAGGGCTGGATTATTCTTTGTATCAATTAAAACATGCTTCGCCTAAAGAGCTTGTTGAAAATTTAAGTGATGCTGATATTTTAGTTGTTAACATGGCAAAGATGAATAGAGAAGTTTTGTCAAAGCTAAATAAGTGCAAATTAATTATTCGTCATGGTGCCGGTTATGATAATGTAGATATTAACGCAGCAACAGAATTTAATATTGTAGTTTCGTATGTGCCTGATTATTGCACGTACGAAGTTGCTGAGCAAGCGGCGATGCTAATATTAACAGCATATAGGAAATTTGTTCCGCAACTAGAAAGCATGAAGATTTCTGTTAAAAAAGGAGAATGGGATTTTAAAAGAGTTTTTCCGTTAAGAAGATTATCCGGTAAAACCGCCGGTATAATCGGGTGTGGCAGAATAGGGCAAAAGGTATTAAACATCTTACGCGGTTTTGGTATAAATGTTTTGATTCATGATCCTAAATTGAGTAAAGAAAGATTGAAAGACCTTGGTGTTTCAAATTCCAGTTTGGAACATGTCCTTTCTAATTCTGACATGGTTACTGTTCACTGTAATTTGGATTCAACCACATATCATCTGATTGGGGAAAAAGAATTTAAGATGATGAAATCGGATGCAATATTTGTTAATACTGCAAGGGGCGGAATAGTTGATGCTAATGCACTTGCAAAAGCATGTAAAGAAAATTGGATTGCCGGTGCAGGGATTGATGTTTACGAAAAAGAACCTCCTGATAAAGATTTTCCTCTTATCGGATTGAAAAATGTTATTCTTACTCCGCATTTAAGTTGGTATTCGGAGGATGCAAGTTGGGATATTAGATGGAAAATAGTGGAAGATATTAAAAGATTTGTTCAAGGAGAGAAACCAAGATTCCCAGTAAATAATATAGCATAACTCACCTATTTTATGATTTATTTCCCTAAAATATCAAAAACCAAAATAATTTTACTTTTTAAATTTTTATTTATTGCTTTAATTTTATCTCCTTTTATTTTAAATGCGAAAGGTTGGAAAGAAATAAAACTCGGTAATGAAGTTATAATAATAAGAGATGGAGAAAGTAGGAATAAAGAGGGGCAACCTTTTGCAAAAAAAGATGAAACGACTTTTCTTCTTATTGGTAATGACCTTGCTAAAATAGGTAAAGTCGCTACCGAAGATATCCAAAAATATTTACCGCTTGCATCCGGATGCAAAATTCAAATCGAAAATGAAATAAGCGACAAGAAAAATGGATTTACGATTCTTCTCTCGACAGTTAAATCTACAGAATTGCTTAATTGGATTAAAATTGATTATCCGACAAATCTTGACAAACAAGAATGTTTAATTAAACCGGTAGAAAAATTTCCGGATGGAACGGAAGGTGTTGTTTTAATAGGTGGAAGTCCTCGTGGATTGTTAAACGGTGTTTATACTCTTTTGGAAAAAAGTGCAAATATTTGGTGGGAGCCGGTAAGAGTATTAAATCCTAAATATCCGTCATATTCAAATAATATTAGCGAAACAACGCTTTCTTATTCCGATGAATTAAGATGGACAGAAAAAACTTTAAGATGGAAGCCTGTTGTTAAAGACAGAGTTATCTATATGAATTACGTAATTCCGACTAAGACTTCTGTAGATTGGGCATCTCGTAATCGTTTAAACCACTTTATAATTTCCACGCCGCAAGATCTTCCAATGTCTGGTAAAGAGGAAAAATCTCTTAAATCGCTTGTCGATTATGCTCACGATCGTGGATTGAAAGTTTTATTCTTAAATATGACTCACCGTCTTCCTTCTAACATGTCGGTGTTACCGGCATCAAGCGATGAAGCTTTGAAAGCAAGTACACAACTTTATGTAGAGCAGTTTAAGCGTTTTAATCTTGATGGGATGGCTTGGCATGTTGCCAGCGAGGGTATTCATGTAAATATGGATGACGAGTATAAAAAGAAACCTCGCATTGAATGGGAAGCAAAGTATTTCAACTCCTACTACAAAGCAATCAGAAAAGTAAAAAAAGATGCAATCCTCGTAATGTTAATGGGCTGGTTTTATATGAATCCCGCAGAAAAATTGTCAACTCTTTTTCCTAAAGATGTAGTTTCTTGGGTTGTACCTTATACTCCGATAATTGATGCGGCTTTAACTGATCTTGATTCTTATAGCAAAAATTTTGATAATATATGGTATTGGCTTTATGTTGTGGTTAGCAGGGATGGAGTTTTTCCGACAGTGAAAACAGATTACCTTGAAAAGTATTTTAATGAGGCAATAAAAAGAGGTCATGGTCTTGCACCACAATCGGTGCTTTATAATAATAATGAAAATGCAATGTATTATGCTCAGTCAGCACGCGACGGTGTAATTCCGAATAAAGATTTTCTACAATCTTTCGGTGAAAGGTATTACGGTGATGCACGAATGGGAGAAGTACTCATCAAGTATCAAGATGCATTGGTGTTTCATCGAAACTGGTATAATAATATTCATACTGTTGATATAAATTACTATTTAACTTTTCAGGAAAAGGATTATTTGGAAGAAGTTTTTAATACCACTCTTGATGTTGCACAAAATGCCAAAACACCGTTGATTAAAAATCGTTTAAGAAATTTAACAATTACAGCACTTAGATGTTTGGTCAGACGCAGTCTCTCTCCTAAAGGGTATGGAAAAGGGTGGACTTCTGCGTTACAAAAAATCTATGAAAAAGATGCAGAAAAGTTTCTAGGGATGATAAATAAAATCAAATCGGTTTTCCATGATTCTTATTTTGGGAAAAAGAATGATTACTTTTGGAATGAACTTTTAAGTATTGAGAGTAGTTATAAGAATTAAAAAATTTTTGATAAGAAGTATAAAATTATAATGAATGAAATATTTAGTGAAATAACTTTTTTTGATAATAATGCTTTTATAGGAAAGCATTTAAATCCTTATACTGCACCTATATTTAATTTAGCAACTCTAATTGATACAATGAAAATATCGGGTGTGTCAAAAAGTTTGCTATACCATTCTGCTTCTGTTTCTTATGACCCTTCTTATGGTAACAAATTATTAATCAATGAGACTAAAGATGGTAAAGAGTTATCCTTAGTTTGGGTTGCTGTTCCTGAACATTGTTATACTGAGAATGATACCGAATTATTTTATGCGGAAATGAAACGTAATAATATTGCTGCAATAAAAATATTTCCTCGTTATCATAATTTCACTTTGATACACGGAGCAATGGATAATTTGCTGACTCTTTTAGATGAAAATGAAATTCCTTTGTTAGTTAATCAAGAAGAAATTTCTTGGGAAGAGATTAATTATCTTTTGAAGAATTATAAAAAAATACCATTCATATTACAAAACGTGGCTTATCAAATGGAACGTTTTGTGGTTCCGTTATTTAGTAAGTATAATAATATTTATATCGATATTTCTCGCTATCATGTATATAACGGGGTTGAATATCTTTGCAGTCGTTTTGGATCCGAACGTTTATTATTCGGAAGCGGTATGCCGGTATTTTCTCCGGAACCGATAATGATGATGATTAATAATGTAAAAATATCACTCCGAGAAAAACAAAATATTTCAAGCGAAAATTTATTAAGGCTCTTACATGATAAATAATGAGTTCGAAATAATTGATATGCATGCCCATTTGGGTAGTTATGCTCTTTTCCCTTTCAGAAATAACACACCGAAAAAAATTGCAGAAGAGGCAAAATCATACGGTATTAAAAAAATGTGCGTCAGTAATTTATTTGCTTGCACGTATGATGTAAAAGAAGGTAATTTATTAACGCTAAACGGGGTTAAAGAAGTCCCGAGCTTTTTCCTATTCGGTGGATTACTTGACCCACATTTGAACGAGGGTGAAATTGAAACAGAATTCTTGAACATTGATCCAGAGGTTTCAATGTGGAACGAACTTCATCCGGCATTACATAAATATCCTATTTCCGGTAACGGATATAAAATTATTATGGATTTAATAAAGACGAATCCTAAACCGGTTCTTTTTCATACCGATGAAGGTGACCAATATTCACAACCCGAACAAATAGAAGAACTGGCTAAGCTATATTCCGAAATCCCTTTTATTATTGGGCACAGTGGTAATATTATCGGCGGATACGAGATAGCGGTAGGTTTAGCTAAAAAATATGATAACATTTTTTTAGACAGTACCTTTTCCAGAAATTATCTTGGATTACTAAAATGGATGATTGAAAAGGTAGGAGCTGAAAAAATTACTTTCGGTACGGATATGCCATTCATAAATGGGGCAACTCAAATAGGAAAAATATACGAAGCCGGTATAACTGATAATGACAGACAAAAAATATTTCATGATAATGCTATTAAACTTCTGAAAATAGAATAGAACTATTATTCCCTATCTTACTGATTTACACAAAAATATTTTAATCATTAAATAAGAGTGGAAAAATGACAGAACTAAGAGGAATTCAATTACCCGATTATTTAGTAATCATTGCCTATTTCCTTATAATTATTTTTATAGGATCTTATTTCAAGCGCTATATTCAAAAGGCTAAAGATTACTTTGCAGCCGGTAACGTAATGCCGTGGTGGCTTGCAGGAACTTCGTTCTTTATGGCTTCGTTTAGCACTTTATTGTTTGTAGTTTATAGTGAAATAACATATAAATATGGAATTGTTGGAATTGTAATTACTTGGATTGGTCCAATATGTGTTCTTTTAGGCGGATATTTCACTGCACATCTTTGGAGACGAGCTAGAGTTGTTACTCCTCTTGGTTTTATGGAAAGACGATATAGCAAAACTGTTCATCAGCTTTTTGTATGGACAGGGTTTCCTTTAAGATTTTTTGATAATGCATTGAAAATATTTTCTACTGCTATTGTTATGACAGTTGCTCTTAGAGGTTCTGGTATAACCATAATAGAATTTATGGTTATTATTGGTTTGATTATGATTGCCTATTCGTTTCTTGGTGGACAAATGACTGTTATAGTTACAGATTTTGTACAGGCGGTTATACTTGCCATCGGTGTGATATTTCTTTTTGTCCTTACACTGAATTATGTTATTAATGATTTTGGAAGCCTCGGAACCTTTTTCACCAAACTTCCTCCCGATTTTCTTGACCCGGTCAGAGAACCATATGGCTGGTCATATCTTATTCTTACTGTTTTTCTTATTACTGTACTTAGTTATAATGCCAGTTGGTCACTTGTTCAAAAGTATAATACTGTTAAAAGCGAAAAAGATGCAAGAAAGATGGTATATTTAATTAGTTTCTTGATGTTTATAACTCCACCGATTTTTTTCTTCCCTGCATTTGCAGCTAAACTAATATTACCAAACGTTACCAATGCCAAAGAGATTTATGCGGCAATAACTCTTAAAATTCTCCCAGTTGGTATGATGGGATTCATTCTTGTCGCTTTATTAAGTGCAACAATGTCAACCTTAGGTTCGGAATTCAATACACTTTCCGGAATTTTAACAAGAGATTTTTATAAAAAGAAAATCAATCCGGATATTACAGAGAAAAAAGAAGTTGTTTACGGACGAATTGCAACAGTGGCAATAGGTTTAGTAACAATTGTACTTGCCATTATTTTAAGCTTTTTGAAAGGGTTAACTTTAATGGATATTATGTTCCGCTTCTTTACAGCTTTTGCTCCTCCGATTATGATTCCATTGATATTCGGTTTGTTGTTTAAGAGATTCAATGCTCGCGGTGTTATCTGGGGAGTTATTGCCGGTGCAACTGTTGGTGTAGTATTAATCTTAGCCAATTTCTTTGTAGTCAGTATTTATACAGAAGAAATGAAGAGTGACCCAAATTTGGAATTTTGGTTAAGGAGCGGTTGGAACTCAATTGCAACACTTTTAAATGTCATTGCTACTATACTTGGGATGTGGATTGGTAGTGCTACAAAACCGACTCCTAAAGAAGAAGAGGAAAAAGTAAATGCATTTTTTGAAGATCTGAAAAAACCGTTTGAGTTAGAAGCTTCGGAAAAGAAAAGTACATTTTCACCCTTTAAGATTATTGGTTTTACATTAGCAGCTTTTGGAATTATAATCTTTTTAATAGCACTCTTTATTTTATTGTTTTATGATAATTCACAAGCATTTAAAATTGATTTATACTTGAGTTTAGCTTTATTCTTGTTAGGTGGGTTTATGTGGTTAAGGTCAAGTAAGAGTAGTATTTGAGAACTTGGTAATAATACTGTGAGAAAATACCATTCATTAACAGAGGTCAATAATGACAAAAAGAATAATGGTAAAAGATATACTGAAAATGTTATTTATCACAAGCATACTTTTATTGTTGTTTGGTTGTAATGAAAATAAAAGGTCTGATATTAATTCGTTTCAATTGAAAATGAAAACCAAAACTTTATACATGAATTCTACTTCCCATGGAATAATGCTAACTGATAATGGCATTACTCTTGAAAATCAATTACTCATAGAAGATGATGCTCCGGCTTGTGGATTTAGTAATAAGGAAGAGGCAATCGAAGTTTTAAAAGAGGGTATTGTAATTAAAAAGATACTAAGAATTGAAAAACAACCGGTCGCACCCGCAAGAATAGCTATGTTGGTATATCCCGATTTCCCGTCGGAACCTAATAACGGACGACATCTTATTTTTAATGTAAACGGTCACGAAATAAAATATGAAGTAAAACATTTTTGGACTGATGTTCCGGTACCGATTTCATACTTACATAAGGGGAATAACGTAATAACGGTACATACTTTAGAATCTGATACCCGTTTTAAAACATGGGTAGCACTTGATGAAAATTATCATATTGGTTCAACCGAGCGATTAAGTCATCCTAATCGAAGTGCGCGTAGCATAGATGGCGGTAAGACATGGGATTTTGATCATCTTGGTGAAAAGGGAATTGTTGATGGAGAATATTCTATTCGCTTAAAGTTATCAAATTATCCTTCCTCCGGATGGCTTCAATCTCCAATTATTGATATGGCGGAGAATTCAAATATTGACGGTATAAAAGTACCTGTAATTATAGAAAAAGCAACAGTGAAATTACAAAAGGATTTACAAGGGGATACACAAATAGAATTAAAAGCAAGAACAGGTTCTACACATTTTATCGATGAAAATAATTGGAACGATTGGAAAGATTGTACAAATGGTGGGATTCCACAATCACTTTTAAAAAATAGATTTATACAATTTAAGATTATCTTTGTAACGCATTCTCCTGCTGATACTCCACTATTGAAAAATATAGATTTGGAAACTCAATATAAAATTGAAAACGATAGTATTGCTCAAGATGTTCAAGTAGTTGGATTGGTTAATAAACCAAGAATTTCAAGTTCGTATAATTTTGAATATGAAAATCCTTTGCATCCAAAACTAAAGGAGTTAAGACGAAAATATAAACTTGATGATGTAGTAAAAGGAGCTAACTCAGAGTTTGAAAAAATGTTAAAGTTAAAAAGTTGGGTTGCAAAACAGTGGAATTGGCATTTGCCTGGTCCGGAAGATGGTATGATAAAATGGGATGCTCTGGATATTTTAAAAACCGATAAGAACGGAAATGTAAAAGGTGGTTTTTGTTTACATTATGCTATTGTTTATATGCAAGTTCTTCAAAGTTTCGGGTTTAATGCTCGGGTTGTAAATACAAATTATGCTGTTTGGGGTGGTCATGAAATGACCGAAGTATGGTCTAACCAATTTGGTAAGTGGATTTTAATGGATCCTGAATATGATACTTATTTTGCCAATAAGAAAAGCGGAGTTCCATTAAATACTTTGGAGTTACATAATTTGTTTTTAGAAAAGTATTATCCGAATGAAGCAATTGATAGAGATAATTGGTCCAGAGAAGATTTTATCAAACGTGTTCAATCGAACGGAGCACCTCAATCAATTGTTTGTATGGTTGGTGGCGGAGCGCAGGGAGGAAAACTAAAGGAATATAAATGGTTGGAGCCTACTGTTGATTTGCCAGCGTATTGTCAGGGTATGGGATTTTTGAATACAGGTTATTTTAGACTATTACCAAGAAGCAATTTTTTATCTGAGGAATATCCTATTCCTGTTAACCATGGCAGACTTCATTGGGGTTGGACTGGTTACTATTGCTGGTATGATAAACAAACACCTCGAGTACCGGAATTTAACCAATTTACAAATCGTCCAAACGATTTATATTGGAACTTAAACGAAGTAGATTTTTCTGCGGAAATGAAAAATGAGGGTGAACTTTTAATTACATTTACTACAAATTCACCGAACTTTGACCATTACGAGTTCAAGATAAACGGAAGTTTAAAAAAATTAAAAGAGAATCATTATTTATTGAATCTTACCCCTGGTCGTAATTATTTAGAAATGTATGTTGTTGATATAATGAACAATAAAGGTCAGGTAAGTGTGATAAACGTTACCTATTCACAAAAAAAAATTAAAAACGAATATTGAAATTGTAACTACAACAAAATGTTGGGTAAGTCCTTGCTGGGGATACAATGCTCCTAAAATTGTACGTAACTCTAAAGGGGATTTATGGGCTATTAATATGTTTGGTAGTTATCCAACTGCAAGTGCACAAGTATATAAGCTGAAAAACAATGGCAACTGGGAAGCGGGGGAGATTTTTAAGGATATCTATCAACCAGGGATGATTTTTTTAGATAATGATAAATATTTGAATGTTGTAGTTAATTCTCAAACCGAACCGGTTAGACATTATCGCAGTATTGATCAAAAAAATCTCAATAATTTCAAACTTATTGCAAGTGGAAATGGATTAGATGACGGACGAAGTTGGTATGTTGGAATTGGTGTTCATGATACACAAATCTTTATGGCATATATAACTTTGGATTATGATTTGTGGTTAACCTGGAAAAACATAACCGACTCAACATGGCATCCAGCAATTTTAATTTATGATGGTTATTCTTCACCAAAAGGGAATCATGCTTTACTCTATCCGAAATTTCAGTTTAAAAATGATACAGCTTATGTTATGACTTCTCATACTTCCGATGGTAGTACTCATAATACTTATGACAAATTGTTTTTAACAAAATTTCCAGTGATGAATCCTGAAAAACTTACATCAGAAGTTATTTTTAAAGGTGATTTAGGTTATTCCTCATTTGGTTTTGATATGATTATAGGAAAAGACGGAACAATTTATTGTGCGTATAGTGCAGGTGATTATAAGTATGGTAAACAAAAAGATAATACATTACATTCAGGTTTGTATATATCAGTTAAGCATTACAATGATAATAAGTGGCAACAGAATCAGATTCATGATAAAGTGGGTAGCGTTGCATTGAACATATCTGATGCTAATGAATTATTTGCAGTTGTTACCGAAGGAGAGTGGTCGTCAGAAAATCGAACATTTTTAAAAAAATCTATTGACTATGGTAGCACATGGACGATTGATGAAAATAATTTATTTAACTCAATACCGAATTTTAAGCATCAATTCTTTTTGCAAACGGTCCAGGAAAACAGTGGTAGTTGTGTAACTGGAATAGATGCTTTGTTTTCAAATTTACATTCAACGAAAAAGA
>Ga0256913_10000263_pt1 | contig 26347 bp, 19 predicted proteins | sample Axial_MatmetaG_FD_185970 | JGI IMG/M metagenome (GOLD analysis project Ga0256913, IMG submission 185970) | Deep-sea worm associated microbial mat communities from Axial Seamount, Juan de Fuca Ridge, Pacific Ocean - Axial_Mat | ecosystem: Environmental > Aquatic > Marine > Oceanic > Microbial... | reverse complement strand
CCGCCGGATATACCTCCGACAGCGTAAACCATTGTTAGCACTGTTAGTCCGAATGCCAGAGCAACACCGGCAAAGCCAATGCCAAGGCCGGGAAATCCGGCGGCAAGAACGGCACTTCCCGTTCCGCCGAATACAAGCCAGAATGTGCCGAAAAATTCAGCAGCAAGTTTTTTTGTTAAACTCATAATTTAGCCTCCTAATTTTTATTAATAAATGATTTTAATTGGTATTTCATTGCTATTGAATATGATACAAAGATAACATAAAAGTAATAAAAGTGTTTAAAGTTGTTTGTATTTTTTATGAAAAAAATTTGAGAGTCTTTTTTGTAGTTGTTTTTCGTATGATAAATTCTTTGGGTGTAAGTTGACTATTTTTTTTAATTTTGCCCTAGTATTAAAATAATAATTGTAATGAAATATAGATTTCTGTTTTTAGTGTTTATTTTTGCCGGTATTAATTCCGGTGCTCAAAATATTGTCACTCTTTCGCAAGATATTTGTGATTCTATTAATTCTGTATATACCGGAAAAGGTAATAAAAAAATAACTTACCAGTATAATATTCAATATAGTGTTCTGAAAAAGCATTCTGACCAGTTTGCTGAAGATACAACAAAAGAAACAAACAAGTTTTTGTATAGTTTAGTGCAGCAGCTAACCCGCAATTGTCCGGTGTATGAGCTTGAGCAATCTTTTTTGTTGGGCGAAACAAGCGTTTTGGATTTGGAAGGGCTTTTTACCGGAGCACAAATTGATACCCTGCAGGTGGAAGCGGCAAAGCTGAGAGAAAATAAGGATTTCGGGTTGTTAATAGTCTCGGTCGACGACCTTTATCCGTATAATAGTATAAAGGAGTTTGCAATAGGGCAGGGATATGTGTGGAGTATCGGCAGCGGACTTTCAAAAGGTGGAATTGTAGTTGCGTTCAGCAAAAAGCTTAAAAGAGTTAGGATATCTACATCGTCGCTTTCTAAGCAATACCTCCCGAATGAAGATTCACAGAAAATGATTGACAAGGTTCTGCTTCCGAAATTCACAAGAGGGAAATATTATGATGCAATGATTGAGTTAATCAAAAAACTGGATGAGGAACTTTAATAAAAGTTTTTTAATAGCTTACATATCCAATCCTTACAATTAATTATCTTTGCGCCGGATTTTAACTGAATTAGCAAATATGATAGTAGTTACCGGAGCAGCGGGTTTTATAGGCAGTTGCCTTGTCAGAAGACTGAATGATGAGGGTCACAAGGATATTGTTATAGTCGATAAATTTGGTGATTCCGAAAAGAATAAAAATTTAAAGGGGAAGGATATTGTTGATAAAGTTGACAGAGATAACTTTTTTATCTGGCTTATTGAGAATCACGGAGATGTTGATTTTATCTATCACATTGGAGCCAGAACAGATACAACGGAGTTCGATGTTGAGGTTTTTAATAAACTGAACCTCAACTATACCAAGGGTGTTTGGAAGATGTGTGTAAAATACGGCATCCCGCTGGTTTATGCTTCATCTGCAGCTACTTACGGGCTGGGAGAACACGGGTATAATGATAATCATAGTATTGTTGAAAAGCTAAAACCGCTTAATCCTTATGGGGAATCAAAAAACGATTTTGATAAATGGGCCTTGAAGCAGGATGAAAAGCCGGTATTCTGGGCAGGAATGAAGTTTTTTAATGTATACGGCCCCAACGAGTATCACAAGGGCAGAATGGCATCTGTTATTATTCATGCTTTCAAGCAGATTAAGGAGACCGGTAAGGTGAAGTTGTTCCGCTCGCATAACCCGGATTTTGAAGACGGTAAGCAGTTGCGTGATTTTGTTTATGTAAAGGATGTCGTTGATGTGCTTTATTTTATGATGCAGGAGTACCCTGAATCAGGACTATATAATCTTGGGACAGGTAAAGCACGCAGCTTCCTTGATTTGGCAACTTCCACATTTGCAGCACTTGATAAATTGCCTATCATAGAATTTATTGATACACCAGCAGATATCCGTGATAAGTATCAGTATTTTACAGAAGCTAATATACAAAAGCTTAAATTAGCAGGATATGAAAAAAGATTTACTGAGTTTGAAGATGGGATTAGCGATTATGTCAGGAATTATCTTATAAAAGAGAAATACTTTTAATAATATTCAAGAGCCATAGATATTTCGGCCTTCCACGCTCGGAATTTATGGAATATCCTCTTTTAATTCCAAAAGAAACTGTTTGAGTTTTTTTAGGGTTTTTACAATCTCAATATTATTTATGGTATCTTCCTTATTTTCTTTCAGTTTCTTTTTAGCTCCCTCAAGTGTGAAACCCCTTTCTTTGACGAGGTGATATATGATATGGAAGTTGTCAACATCTGCCTGAGTGAAAAGCCTGTTTCCCTTTTTATTTTTTTTTGGTTTTATTATGTCGAACTCTTTTTCCCAAAAACGGATAAGCGATGTGTTGACATCAAACATTATTGCAACCTCGCCGATGGAGTAGAATAGTTTATGGGATTTTTGGTCTTTCACCTGTAAAAGTATTAGTCAAGTGATTGTGTAGGCTGCGATGAAAGTTCTAGCACTGTCTCATATTCGTCGGGAGTAAGATCATTAAAAAAGTAATAAATCGGGTTTACCGCTTTTTTGTCTTTCCTGACTTCGTAATGAAGGTGTGGAGCAGTAGATTTGCCTGTATTGCCGACCGTAGCAATTACCTGACCTCTAACTACTTTTTGTCCTTTTCTGACTTTAAATTTATGAAGGTGCGCATAAACAGTCTGGTAGCCATATCCATGATCAATGATAATGCGATTTCCATAGCCGCGACGTGAATGTTTAATTTCTTTCACAACACCATCACCGGTAGCATAAACAGGCGTTCCGATTGGTGCGGAAAAGTCAATTCCTTCATGAAATTTCTTAACCTTATAGATGGGGTCGGTTCTGTAACCAAAATATGATGACAGTCTTTTTAAGTTCTTATTGCTCACTGGCTGGATGGCAGGTATGCAGGCAAGCATTTTTGTTTTGTTCTTTGCCATCTTATAAACTTCGTCGAACGACTTTGATTGAACCACGAGCTCGCTTATAATTTTATCCAGTTTTTTGGCTGTGTTGATAATGATATCCGAGTTTTTATATCCTTCCAGTTTTGAATATCTGTCGGTACCTCCGAAACCTGCTTTTCTGACAGCACTTGGTACAGGTTCAGCTTCAAAAATTACACGGTAAATATTATCGTCCCTGTCGGCAAGATCGTTTAAAACAACTTCGGCATTATCAAGTTTTTCATTAAGAATCTGGAATTGCAACTCATACTGTGCTATTTCACGCTTTAACATTTTTTCCTTCGGAGAGTCAATAAATGTGTAGGCAAGAAAAATTACAACAGCTGCGAACACCATACCTGCCGCCACAACCCAAAGGATTTTTAATAACCACTGCTTGAATGTGAGTTTTACCTCTTCAAACTGAAGCGACCTCTTGTTAAATTCATAATTTATCTTAGCCATAATATTTTATATCTCCTAACCGAAAAAAATGTTTCAAAAAAATTAAGAAATATTTCAGACTGCAAAATTACGGAAATAAATTAATTTTGCAATCTTTTTATTTTTGTGTATCAACACTTAATTGTTAATAATTATTAATTATGGACTCAAAACAGGTCAGACAGACGTTTTTTGATTTTTTTAAGTCGAAAGACCATAAAATAGTTACTTCAGCACCAATGGTTGTTAAGAACGATCCGACATTAATGTTCACAAATGCCGGGATGAATCAGTTCAAAGATATTTTCCTCGGAAATTCAAAGCCATCGCATCATCGTATAGCCGATTCACAGAAATGCTTAAGAGTCTCAGGAAAGCATAATGATTTGGAAGAAGTGGGTCACGATACATATCACCATACAATGTTTGAAATGCTGGGAAACTGGTCGTTCGGTGACTATTTTAAAAAAGAAGCCGTTGCCTGGGCCTGGGAGTTGCTGGCAGATGTTTATAAAATTCAAAAGAACAATATATACGTTACAGTCTTTGGTGGCGATGAAACCGACGGCCTTGGTAAGGATATGGAAGCATACAATTATTGGAAAGAGTTTGTCCCTGAGGACAGGATTCTCTTTGGCTCCAAGAAAGATAATTTCTGGGAAATGGGCGAGTCCGGACCTTGTGGGCCTTGCTCCGAAGTACATGTTGATATCAGAGATGAAGTTGATAAAGAGAAGGTTGCCGGACGTGATCTTGTGAATACTGACCATCCTGAAGTCATAGAAATATGGAATCTTGTTTTTATTGAATTTAACAGAAAAGCCGATGGTGTTCTGGAACCGCTGCCTTCAAAGCATATTGATACAGGAATGGGATTTGAGCGTCTTACAATGGTGTTGCAAGGTAAAAAATCAAATTACGATACGGATATCTTTCAGGGAATTATAAAAGAACTTGAAATAATCTCAGGAAAGAAGTATGGCAAAGATGAAGAGTCTGATATTGCTATGCGTGTTATTGCTGACCACCTGCGTGCCGTGGCCTTTGCTATTGCCGACGGACAACTTCCCTCAAACGTTAAAGCCGGATATGTTATCAGAAGGATTCTGCGCAGAGCTGTCAGGTACGGATATACCTTCCTCGGAATACTGGAACCTTTCATCAATGAGTTAGTGCCTGCACTCGTTGAAAAGATGGGTGGCCATTTTCCTGAACTGAAATCGCAGCAGGAACTTATCAGTAAGGTGATAGCCGAAGAAGAACAGTCGTTTTTGAAGACGCTTTCTTTTGGGATTAAGAAGTTTGAGCAGTATCTGAAATCGAATCCCGATAAGAAAATAATTGACGGTGATTTTGCATTCGAACTTTTCGATACCTATGGATTTCCTGTGGACCTTACGCAATTGCTTGCACGCGAAAAAGAACGTGATGTGGACATGCAAGGGTTCAAAAAAGGCTTGGAAACTCAGAAATCGCGCTCGCGTAAAGCTGCAGCGAAGGAGTCCGGCGACTGGGTTATTATTAATGACGAAGTGGATAAAACAGAGTTTATCGGTTTCGATAAACTGGAAGCTGAAATAGAAATTGTCAAATACAGAAAGGTGACCGAAAAGAAAAAGGAGTTTTATCAATTAGTATTTGATGTTACACCGTTTTATGCCGAATCGGGTGGTCAGGTTGGCGACTGCGGTTATTTAACAGGTGGAAATGAAAAGCTATTTATTGAAGATACACAAAAAGAAAATGACCTGATCATCCATATTGCTACAAAGCTTCCTGTCGAAGTGAATAAAAAGTTCAAAGCCGCTGTTGACGGTGTCAGAAGAAAGCTGACCGCCAATAATCACAGTGCCACTCACCTGATGCAGGCTGCATTAAAACAGATTCTTGGCAACCATGTGGAGCAAAAGGGGTCGCTGGTTGATGATAAACATCTGCGTTTCGATTTTTCGCACTTTTCAAAACTGACGGATGATGAGATTGATAATATTGAAAATCTTGTGAATGATAAGATCAGAGAGAATATCAGACTTGATGAAAAAAGAGATGTGCCTATGAATGATGCTTTGGAAATGGGCGCAACTGCTTTGTTTGGTGAAAAATACGGCGAAAAAGTTCGGATTATTACTTTCGATAAGAATTATTCGGTGGAGCTTTGCGGAGGTACACACGTTCCTGCAACAGGACAAATAGGCCTCTTTAAGATTACTTCCGAATCGGCTATTGCTGCAGGTGTGCGGCGAATTGAGGCTGTCACCGGAAGACGGGCAGAACAGTATGTTGATGAGCATGTCAATATTGTGAAGGAGCTGAAGGAACTGCTCAAAAATCCGAAGGATGTTGTAAAGACTGTTCAGGCAATGGTCAATCAGAATAATCAGCTGCAAAAGCAGATAATAGTACTGAATTCTGAAAAAGCATCACGACTAAGCGATGCTTTAAAGAAGAAAGCGGAAAATATTAACGGTATTTCATTTATTGCGCAAAAGGTTGATCTGGAGCCTAATGGTATCCGTGACCTTGCCTTTAAACTGAACCGGGAGATAGATAGTATGTTTCTTGTTCTTGGTGCTGTAAACGGTGGGAAGGTAACACTGACGGTTATGCTGTCGGAGAATCTTGTCAAAGAAAAAGGATTGAATGCAGGTGCTATTATACGCAATCTTGCACATGAAATTGGCGGAGGCGGCGGTGGTCAGCCCCATTTTGCCACTGCTGGCGGTAAAAATCCCGCAGGTATTGATAATGCATTTGCCAAGGCTAAAGAGATGATTTGAGCGTTTTATTAAACGACTTTTCCGCCTGCGATAATGTTAGTAAATCGTTGAAAAATAATTATCATAATCCTTGGTTAGAATATATGTTTTTGACTGTTTTTATCAAAATTGATTACGAGAGGTTTGAAATAGAAAAATTGCTTGAAATATCACTTTGTAGTATTAGAAAGCATAAATGAACTAGAAAAATCAGTTGCTATCTATCTTGACAAGCAAGAAAAATTACTTTGGTGGTATAGGAATATCACCACATTAAATCATCCTTGACCCTCAAACAATCTGATATTTTTACAAAATAGTTATTTGTTTTTTTAAAGTACTCGAAAAAACAACTTATATTTGCCTCAATTTTAATATTGGTAGGGTTATAAGACAGATGGCCGCTCCCAAACATTATGAGAAAATTTACATCACTCATATTATTAATTATTATTCTATTTGTAAGTAATGGATATTATCTGTATTTTAAATACTTACAACATAATATTCAACAAGAAATAAAACAAAAGATTAGAAAAGGTTTAGACGAAAAAGACCTTGAAGTAATCATTGTCCCTTTTAGTAATAATAAAGAAATTATTTGGACTAAAAAAAATAAAGAATTCAAATATAAAGGAGCAATGTACGATATTGTTAAAACAAAAATAAAGAATGGAAAAAGTTATTATTTTTGCATAAACGATATCAGGGAAAAACAATTAATTACAAGTTTCATAAATAATAATAATAGAAGAAGAAACAAAACTTTAATAGTGATAAAAAAAGTATTAAGTAATAAATACTTTTTTGAGAAATTTTCATTAAAAATAATCATTAATAAATTGGATATTTATTTCAGTGAATATCAGCAAATCTATAAATCACAAACTGTTGATGTTCTATCCCCCCCTCCAAAATTTAACTTTTCGGCGTAAAATACAATTTTGAAAATTTTAATTACAATATTTCCATTCTAAACTAAGAATAGAATGAATTTATTTGCAATATGGGTTGTGTTTTTAGTACAATTGTGCTATCACGTAGAGATTGCATAATCAAATAATTAAAAGTTAAATTCTAAATCAAATACAATGAATAGAATAATATATATTATTGCATTACTATGCATAAATAGTTCTTTATATAGTCAGAATAAAGAACAAGACACAATAAAACTTGATAAAGTTATTATAACAGCAAACAGAATACCGGTATCATTAAAAAATAACCCGGGAGCAACATCTGTTGTTACTTCAAAAATGCTGTCAATAATGCCTAAGACAATTGGAGCCGAAGAAGCTCTTCGACTGGTGCCTGGGGTTCGCATTGATAATCAACATGATGGAGAGCGTGTTCATATTTCAATGCGGGGACAAGGTATATTGACGGAAAGAGGGATAAGGGGCGTTGGCGTTTTGCTTGATGGAATTCCAATTAACGACCCTTCCGGTTTTGTCCCTGATCTGTATGATGTTGATTGGGCAACTATAAAAAAGATAGAAGTTTTACGGGGTCCTTCGGCAGGTTTATACGGTAGCAGTGGCTCGGCAGGAATCATAAACATCACAACAAATAGCGGAGGCGATAAACCGATCGGAGGTCTTTTTAGCCAGAGTTTTGGCTCTAATGGCTTTTATAAAACATTTGTTCAGTTAAGCGGCTCGAAAGAGATAATTGATTATAGATTAAGTTATTCAAGAACCGGAGGAAAGGGTTATAGAGACCATCAAGCATTTTGGGGCAATAATTTATACGAAAAACTTTGTTTCCACCCTTCCGAAAAATTGTCAATAACTCAAATCCTGTCGCATACTGATTATTTTCAGCAAAACCCCGAGGGTTTAAACCTTCAACAACTTGACAATCCTAAACAAGCAAATCCTGATGCTTGTCCGTTTAACGAATATCAAAAAACAAATAGAACAACTTTCGGGTTGACAGGAACTTATAAATTTAGTGCTAAGCAAAATGTTCAGGCATATTCGTACTACAGTACATGGAACTATAAAGAAACCAGTAATAAATGTGCAGAGTACAGAGATTATACGGATCCGGGTGCAGGAATACAATACAATATTAATCTTGTTTCGGGAAGAATAAAGCATCATTTTAGTTTAGGTTCCGACTTGAAATGGCAAAATATAAAAATGTATAAACTGCAAAGTGCACCTGATCCGAATAGATTAGAAAGCATAGATGAGACGAACATTGAAACGGATACTTTACTTGCCAATCAGATTATCGCACAAAACAGCATTGGCTTATTCGGTTTATACAGAATGGAATTAGGCAAACTGAATATAACAGGAAATATCAGATATGATAATATAAAAAATGAACTTACCGATAAAATGATGTGGTTAGATACCGCCAAAATTGATATGAATTTCTCACAAACATCCTTTAGATTAGGTGCAAGTTATAATTTCTCAGAAATGATAACATTTTTTGCAAATTTTAGTCAGGGATTTATGCCTCCCTCAACCGAAGAGCTAGCAGCTAATCCTGTTGGATATTCGGGATTTAATACTCATTTAATACCCGCAACTTCTAATTGCTATGAAATGGGAACACGCGGGTATATCGGTAAAAGTATTTTCTATGATATTACAGGTTTCTTGATGAATACTGAAAACGATTTTTTCCGTTTCAAGCAATCAGGCAGAGGAAATCAAGAAGTATTTTATGGTAATGCAGGCAATAGTAAAAGATATGGTATCGAAACATTCATTTCCGTCGGTATTATTAAAAATTTAGATTTGCAAATAGCATATACATATTCTGATTTTAAGTATACAACAGCTCAAATTGACCCTGTTTATACTGATACGAATTATGTTTTAACAACACCACCGGTCGAAGGGCAATATTTGCCTAACTCACCTAAGCATCAACTTTATGCAGAATTGCGATATCAAATAAATGAAAATTTTAATGTGAGTTTAGGAACTGAATATCAATCTAAATGGGCAATTTATACCGATGCAAAAGCATATCATGGAGAGTTAGACCCCAAAATCTATCAAAATTGGCAAGATGGATTTAATTTGTTTAATGCAAGAGTTTCATATAGATGGAAGTTAAAATACCTAACAGGGGAAATAAGTTTATCTGCCCGTAATATCACAGGAGCCGATTATATGGCATTTACCGAACCTGACCCGGATGGAAATTCTTATCAGCCTGGTCCAAAACAAGAATATTTTTGTAGTGTGAGAATGAATTTTTAACAAGAAAAACGTTTTCAAATAGCGTAATATAATGTTACTCATCTTGCTGTTACAGACGAAGATGATAAGGCCCGGTAGTATATCTTGGATATGTGTATGCTGCATGGCATATCTTTTCCGAATAACAAGTGTGAAATGTGATGATAAATTTCATTCTTGATTTGTTGTCAAAAACAATCGCAGGCAATAGAATTTCATTTTTTTAAAAAAAAGTTGTATTTAATTAAAAAGTATTATCTTTGCACCGCTTTTATCGAGCGGAGAATTAGAGGTGTTCAAACACCCAATATATAGGGAATACGTGATGAGGGGGCTTGAGTCCCCTCTTTTATTAGATAAAAATGATAACGGAGAAAAGGGTTGAAGGTATACTGGATGAAGTGCTGCTGGGAACTGATATGTTTCTTGTAAGTCTCAGTGTTAGCAAAGGTAATCTGATAAATGTATTTGTTGATAGCGACACAAATGTTACTATTGAGAATTGTGTCATGATAAGCAGATTTATTGAATCTGAACTTGATAGAGATGTTGAGGACTTTGAATTGAGAGTATCTTCACACGGACTTGATCATCCGTTCAAAATGTTACGGCAATATAAAAAATATGTCGGGAAACAGGTGGAAATTACTACTGAAGATGGTAAAAAACATACCGGTGTGCTGCTAACGTTGACAGATGATGATTTGGAGCTTGAGGTGAAAAAGGGCAAGAAAGGAAAAGAAAAAGCGATTGAAAAGTATTTATTTAGTAATGTAAAAGAGGGGAAACCTGTAATTTCATTTAAAAAGTAATTGAAATATAGATTAATAATAAAATGGAAAACATTAATTTAGTTGAAACTTTTTCGGAATTTAAAGAATTCAAAAACATTGAGAGAGAAACAATGATGCGTATCCTCGAGGATGTATTTGAATATATGCTCATTAAGAAGTACGGGACAGCTGATAATATTGACATAATTGTGAATATTGATAAAGGCGACCTTGAGATATGGCGTTTCAGAGAAATAGTGGAAGATGGTGAGGTGGAAGATGAAAATCTGCAGATAGCATATTCTGAGGCTGTGAAAATTGAGCCTGACTTTGAAATCGGCGAAGAAGTTTCGGAGGAGATAAAGCTGGAGGATATTGGACGACGCGAAATTCTTACGATTCGTCAGAATCTTGTATCCAAAATTCAGGAATATGAAAAGGATAATATTTATAAAAAATATAAAGATAAGATTGGTGAAATAATTACCGGTGAGGTCTATCAGGTGTGGAAAAAAGAGATGATGGTTCTCGACGATGAAGATATTGAGCTAATTCTTCCTAAATCGGAGCAGATACCAAGTGACTTTTACCGTAAAGGGGATACTATAAGAGCGGTTGTCTCGAAAGTTGAGATGCGAAATAACGGCCCTGCTATTATTTTATCAAGAACCTCTCCTGTTTTCCTTGAACGTCTGTTTGAGCAGGAGGTGCCTGAGATTTATGACGGACTTATTACAATAAAAAATATTGTAAGGGTGCCGGGCGAAAGAGCTAAAATTGCAGTTGAATCTTATGACGACAGAATTGATCCGGTTGGTGCTTGTGTAGGAATGAAAGGTTCTAGAATACATGGTATCGTAAGAGAGTTGAAGAATGAGAATATTGATGTTATAAACTATACTGCAAATCCGGAGCTGTATATTCAAAGAGCCTTGAATCCGGCAAAGATATCATCAATAAAGATTAGGGAGGATGAAAATAAAGCAGATGTCTATCTGAAACCTGACCAGGTTTCGCTTGCAATTGGTAAAGGTGGGTTTAATATTAAACTGGCCGGAAAACTAACAGGTTATGAGATAGATGTTTACAGGGAAGCCATTGGTGATAGCGAAGATGTCGATTTGTCGGAATTTTCTGATGAAATTGATCAGTGGATAATTGATGAATTTAAGGCAATTGGTTGCGATACGGCAAGAAGCATTTTGGAAATACCTGTTAAAGACCTTGTTAAACGTACCGACCTTGAGGAAGAGACGGTTAATGAGGTTGTCAGAATATTGAGGGAAGAATTTGATTGATAGCGAATATTGTCGTAGGTGGAATTTTTTACATATCAGAAAGATTCTTTATTCTGTGATGATATGTTTTTAAGATAAATAATTTAATTTAGCGGGTTTAAACTTTAATAGTTTATATGGCAATAAAAGGGAAAACAATACGGTTAGGCAAGGCAGCAAGAGATTTCAACGTCGGTACAAGTACAATCGTTGATTTTCTGTTGAAAAAGGGTTTTAGTATCGAAACGAACCCTAATGCTAAACTTACGCCTGAAATGTTTGAGTTAGTAGAGCAGGAGTATCAAACTCAAAAAGCAGTAAAAGAGGTGGCTGAAAAAATCGGACTTCACTATTCTGACAGACGTACTATTACAATTGAAGAAAAGATTGCGGAAAAGGCTAAGGGTGAAGAAGATGACTTTGAGCTTGAAATAGAAGAGGAGGTAATGATTAAGGATACTTCTTTTAAGAAAGATATTGTAAAACCGGAAGTAAAATCTGAACCTGTTGCTGTGCAGGAAGATGAAACTGTTCCTGAAGAGAAAACTAAAAAGTCCGAAGAAAAGCAAGTTGATGAGTCTGTTCCCGAAAGCCCTGTGGAAGCAGTGCCGGAGCATATCGTTGTTGCTGACAAAGATGTAGAAGAAAAGAAAGAGATTAAGGAGATTAAGGAGATTAAGGAGATTAAGGAAGTTGAGGAAGTTGAAGAAGTTGAAGAAGTTGAGGAAGTTGAAGAAGTTGAAGAAACGGATAAGGAAACTGAGGCAAAAGGCCCAAGAGTTGTAGGTAAAATAGATTTGGGTAGTCTGAATCAGAAAACCAAACCCAAAAGAAAGACAGCTGCGGAGAAAAAGAAAGAGAGAGAAGGACGTAAAGTTCAACATCCTGATAAAAAGAAAGTTGCAACAGAAAAGGTAGATAAAGTTGAAGATGAAAAGGCTGATGATAAAAAGGTAAAAAAGCCTGAAGTTAAAGCTAAATCAATACCTGAACCTGAACCTAAACATGTTGAGGATCCGGTACAAATAAAAAAACCGGAAGAAGATGATGATAATTTTATAAAAACGAAATTTCAAAAACTTGAAGGTCCGACAATTGTTGGTAAAGTAGATTTGCCTAAGGAAAAGAAGAAGAGTGATAAGAAACCTGTTGCTACATCACGAGATGCTGAAGGAACCAAAAAAAGGAGAAGAAGAAGAAGAATCAAAAAGCAAACCAATCTGGTTAAGCCAAAAGACGGAGCTCCAAAATCAAAAGATACAAGGTCGAAGAGTACAAGAGATAAAAAAGGAAAATCAAGGAGGCACAGAACAGAGGTGTCGGAAGAGGATGTTCAAAAGCAAATTAAAGAGACCCTTGCAAAACTTACAGGAGGCGGTAAATCTAAAGCTGCAAAATACAGAAGAGAAAAGAGACATAGTGTTAGTGAAGCGCGACAAAAAGAGATTGAACAGCAGGAAAAGGATAAGAATCTGATTAAAGTAACTGAGTTTGTGACGGCTAATGAACTAGCATCTATGATGAATGTTTCGGTAACAGATGTAATATCTACTTGTATGTCTCTCGGCCTGTTTGTATCAATAAATCAAAGGCTTGATGCCGAGACACTTACTCTTGTTGCTGATGAATTTGGATATTTGGTGGAGTTTGTTAGTGTTGATGTTCAGGAGGCTATTCATGTTTCTGATGAAGATGATGAAGTTGCAAACCTTATTTCACGTGCTCCGATTGTTACGGTTATGGGGCACGTTGATCATGGTAAAACAAAACTCCTTGACTTTATTAGAAGTGCTAATGTTGTTGCCGGAGAAGCAGGAGGAATAACACAGCATATAGGTGCTTATGAGGTTACATTGAAAAATGGAAAGAACTTAACGTTCCTTGATACTCCAGGCCACGAAGCTTTTACGGCTATGCGTGCTAGAGGTGCACAGGTAACTGATATTGCTATCATTGTTATTGCTGCTGACGATAATGTTATGCCTCAGACAAAAGAGGCAATTAATCATGCCCAGGCCGCCGGTGTGCCAATAGTATTTGCAATTAATAAGATTGATAAGCCAAATGCAAATCCGGAAAAAATTAAAGAAGAACTTTCCAAAATAAATATCCTCGTTGAGGACTGGGGCGGTAAATATCAGAGTCAGGAAATATCTGCAAAACAGGGAATAGGTATTGAGGAACTACTTGAAAAGGTTATGTTAGAAGCCGAACTTCTTGAACTAAAAGCAAATCCGGACAGGCCTGCACATGGAAGTGTTGTTGAGAGTGCACTTGATAAGGGTAGAGGATATGTTGTAAAGCTTCTTGTACAGAATGGTACTCTGAATGTTGGTGATGTTGTCATTGCCGGTGCTGTATTTGGTAAGGTGAAAGCAATGTTTAACGAAGTTAATAAGCCGGTTAAAAAGGCAGGACCTTCGGTCCCTGTTCTTATGCTTGGTCTTAACGGCGCACCGCAGGCCGGTGATATTTTTAATGTGATGCACGATGAGAAAGAGGCACGATCTATAGCAACTAAACGTATGCAACTCCAACGTGAACAAGGATTACGAACTCAAAAGCATGTTACTCTTGATGAAATCGGAAGAAGATTAGCTATTGGCGACTTCCAGGAATTGAATATAATTGTCAAGGGCGATGTAGACGGTTCTGTTGAGGCTTTATCCGATTCATTGCTTAAACTTGGAAATGAGGAGATACAGGTGAATGTTATTCATAAATCTGTCGGTCAGATATCTGAATCAGATGTCCTGCTCGCTTCTGCATCTGATGCCATTATCATCGGATTCCAGGTGAGACCCTCTATAGGTGCACGTAAACTTGCAGAAAAAGAACAAATAGATATTCAGTTATACTCAATAATTTACCAGGCAATAGAGGATGTTAAGGATGCCATACTTGGGATGCTTGCTCCTAAAATGGAAGAAAAAATTGTTTGTAATGTGGAGATAAGGGAAATATTTAAAATTTCTAAGGTCGGTACTATTGCCGGTTGTATGGTACTTGACGGTACAATAACCCGAAATACCAGAGTCAGAGTTATTCGTGATGGAATTGTAGTTTATTCGGGTTCTCTTGGTTCTTTAAAGAGATTTAAAGATGATGTGAAAGAGGTTAAGGCGGGGTATGAGTGCGGATTGAATATAGAAAATTTTAATGATATTAAGGTTGGTGATATTGTTGAAGGATATGAAGAGGTTGAAGTTAAACGTCAGGTTTAATCAGCAATTGAAATCAGTGATTGGGATAAATTTAAAATAGCTGAAAAATGGAAAAGTATACTGTAATAATTGGTTCAGGAAGCTATATTCCTACTGTTGTTGTTAAAAATGAAGAATTTCTTAATAATGAGTTTTATGATTCTTCAGGAACTAAGTTCGATATCCAAAACGAGGAGATAATTAGTAAGTTTGAAAAAATTACTGGGATAAGAGAAAGACGGTTTGTTACAGATGATCTGGTGACTTCTCAAATATCCACTTTTGCCGCAGAGGATGCCCTTAAATCCTCAGGAATTGATAAGGAAACCTTAGATTATATTATTGTTGCTCATAATTATGGTGATGTTCATAAGGGAACTACCATTCCTGATTTTGTGCCCAGCATTGCTGCTAGAGTTAAGAGAAATCTTGGTATTGAGAATCCTTTTGCAGTAGCTTATGACATTCCTTTTGGTTGTCCGGGATGGGTTCAGGGGTCGATAATGGCCGATTATTATATTAAATCCGGTGATGCCAAAAGAGTTTTGGTTATCGGTTCCGATACACTCTCCCGCATTTCCGACCCTCACGATCGCGACTCAATGATATATGCTGACGGTGCGGGTGCAGCTATCTTCGAGGCTGTAGAATGTGATGAACCTGTTGGGATTCTGGCTCACTCTACCAGGTCTGATACATTAAACCATGCAAAGTTGATGTGGATGGCAAAGTCTTTTAATAAAGATTATAAGGAGAAAGACCTATTTATAAAAATGAATGGTCACCGTTTATACGACTATGCACTGACAAATGTCCCTCCGTTGGTGAAAGCAACGATTGAAAAGGCAGGATTAACTCTGAAAGACATTAATAAAGTTTTTATTCATCAGGCAAATGAAAAAATGGATGTTGAGATGCTTAAGAGAATATATAAGCTTTATGATGAACCACAAGTTGATTTCGGTGTTATGCCTATGACAATAAGCTGGCTTGGAAACAGTTCGGTTGCAACTGTTCCTACTATTTATGATATTGTAGTCAAAGGTAAAATGGAAGGACATAAATTCGGTAAAGGTGATTATGCTGTCTTTGTTTCCATCGGTGCCGGTATGAATATAAATACATTTGCTTATAAAGGAGCGTAGCCTTTTATCTTTTTACCCATTGGTCGTCAGGTAAAGCCTTCATCTTCAGCATTCTGAAAATAAAAGCGTTCATTACGAGTTTCCCTCTGCGATAAACAGCTATTGTATCAGCAGGTTCAATCTTTTCAAAATAATTATGATAAGCCGTGTCAGCGTGATAAAAATCGTGACTTGTGGTTATGTAATAAGCATCCATACCTAAATGAAATCCCCCCCTTTTTCTGTTAATAGTAGCATATTTGTGGATATTATACAATGAACCGATTCCGAGAACTTTTATGTTATTAGGGCGGGCAACATAATAATCAAGCTTGGCTAACGGAAACCATCTGTAAGAAATAATTACTGCATCATCTTTTATCTTACCTGTTTCAATATCTTTTCTGTAGAGTTTTGTGAATCCTTTGCCAATCTGTTTCCATCCGTAAATATCAAGTGAAATATCTTTGTTCCCAATTTGGGAAATGTTTGTATTTTTGGGATTCTGGTTCCAAATCAGGCCGTAGTTTATTTGAGAATACCCGGCTACAAGAACCACGCTAAGTAAAATTATAGAGTATTTTAATGAATTTGGGAATAGAATGGTTCTTGATTTTGCAGTTTCTCTGATATATGGAGCAGCTATAAATATCAAAGTCGTATATCCGGGGCCTGTCCAGTGCGGTAACGTCCTCCTGAATAAGGAAAAGAATACAAATGTTACAATCAGCGGCAAACCTGTTAATGCAATTATCCTGAAATTTTCTTTTGATATGAAATACCTCTTTTTAATAATGAATACCCAAAGTGCGACAAAAATTAAAACAAAGTTTACCGGATTGTTATAGAAAAATTCACCCATAATTTCCATAAGGAAATAGTCCGGGCGTAGGCTTGAATCCAATAGGTTTACTCTGCCACCCTGATACCCCAGACTTATAAAATCATTTTCTATATTCCAGTAAATAACGGGAATAAACAGAATTACCGAGATCAGAACCGAAATATAAAATATGGGGGTTTTTAACCAGACTCTGTTATACAGGAAAATATAGCCTGCTATCGCAACCCATAGAAAAACAGAAGTATATTTCGAAAGCATTCCAAGTCCTATCGTAACACCTATAAGTAGCATCTTTCTGCCATCTGATTTTGATAGCTTGTTTTTTGAAATAATATCAACAGCAATATTAACTGTTAGCAACCAGAAAAGCATTTGAGGTGTGTCGGGTAGAATGAAAATGCCTGTAATAACAAAAGTGTAAATTGATGTCGTATAAAGTAGTGCTGCATAAAAGCCTGTTTGTTCGTCCTTGATCTTACTGCCAATCCTAAAGGTAAGAAAGGTGTTGATGGCACCGAAAACAACCGATGCAAGCCTGATAAAGAATTCGCCGTCGAATTTAAGGTTGAGTGTAAACAGCTGAATAACTAAGCCGACCATAGGTGGGTGGTCAAAATGACTGAAATCAGGATATAATGCATATAAATAGTAGTAAACTTCATCATTGCCAAATTCCAGAGTAGCTGCAAAAAATGCTCTGATTAGAGTTGAAACTCCAATAAGAATAAAAAGTAACTGTCTTATTTTTTTGCTGTCAGGCATTTATTACTTTATTTGTTTTGAACCTCTGTTTTTTATCAAAATAAAATTGACAAGGATGAAAAGCAGCGTGGCAAACCCTAAGATTCTGAGTAACCAGGTTTTGTAAATATTTATTGATGGTAAAGGAATATGTGAAGGGGCATCTCCCGAATATCTGCAAATAGGATTCAGATAATATGAAGACTGGTCAGGAAATTCTATTTCGATTCTGATGTAGGTGTCATCAGATTTGAAGTTGTAAGTAGCATAGTTAGTGTTTTCTGCGGTTTTTTTAACTATGGCATCTTGTCCTACAAATCTTATCTCTTTAGCAACAGAATCGGTTTTTATAATAATCGTGTCATCTCTGAAAGTAACAGCTTTAACAACAGGCAGTGTTGTAATTCTCTTTATCTTATCTTTAAATGATTCTCCCAACGGCCTGTATATACGGGCTCCAAATGATCTTCCTTTTTTTAGCGCGGCGATGATATCTTTTCTGTTGGTTGTTGGCGAATTGATAAAAGTGCAATGGTGTCCTATTTCATCCGGATTGAAAATATTATGTGCATCATCATCCCCGAGAATGGTTACATAATTTCCGTTTGAAAGTGCTGTATCCCAGTGTGCAATTGAGAACCTGTAGTTGTTAAGAACCTCAATGCCATCATAATTAGTTAAGTATTTCATATCCGACGCAGCATAACCGTTTCTTAACATCGGATGGGCAATATAAATCAGGTCGTTGTCTTTTCGAAGTAGATTTAAGATATGTTGTTTGTTGCTTAAAGTTTGAAATATTGGGTAATCGCGCCATAATACTGACTTTGCTCCAACCAGAACATGATGATTTTTATGTATCCCGTATCCATGCTCATAAACAGGAATGTAGAAAGGTTCAGTCTCTTTATACCTGTTTATCTTTTGGTAATCCGATGTGGCTATAATATCATAATTCAAACTTTTGTATGTCTTGAATATTTGTTTGTTAGTGTTATGACTGCCTGATGTTATTCCCCCCCAGGCATGGGACTGAACCTGAAAATTAGCTTTTCTCCAGTCTCCGCTGATAATATCTTTGTAAGGATTATAGATTTTGTCTCCGGTGAATTTTTTTCCTGATTTGAAATTATAAACAGGACAGGTAATGTACTGTAAAGCTATTAAAAGCAGGACAGCTGTAAGAATAACAAGTATCGCTCTGAATATGAATCGTATAATGCTTTTGAAATTTTGCATCGACTATGAATTTTAAACGAGCGCAAAGATAACAAATAATATGTGATGTGGTCTTTTCATTATTTTGATTATTTAAAATGATGCATTGTCCTTCTAAATTTGGGAATAAAAAGGTGAAGTTTTCTTGAAAACTTTCACTTAAGGATAAATATTTTGTATGAAAAAATATGAAACAAATAGTTGTCATTATTCGTACTACAAAAATGAAACAGTGCTTAGAATATGCTGAATAGCCTGATAATGAGTTTGTAGACTGAGATGATTTTGGTTTTCATTTTGACATATTGGCTTATTAATGGAGTAATTGTTAAAAAATATAGGTATTCTCATTTTGGGAAATTTACAAAAAAGTAATACATTTGAGCATAATTTGAAAAACTATATATGAGTTCGTTTAAAATATTTGTTGTAGAGGATGATCCGTTGTACGGGGAGATGCTGAAATATCATTTGTCTTTAAATCCGGATAATGAGGTGGTTAAATTTGAAACCGGAGCGGAATGTCTGAAGAATCTATATAAAGGGCCATCATTGGTATCTCTTGATTTTTCTCTTCCTGATATGTCAGGTTTTGATGTAATTAAGAAAATAAAGGACTATAATTCAGAGATACCGATTGTAATTGTTTCGGGGCAGGAAGATGTGGCTACCGCTGTAAAATTATTAAAGAGCGGTGCTTATGACTATTTTGTCAAAGATGAGGATACAAAGGACAGGCTTTGGAATACATTAAAAAACATCAAAGAGAGGCTGAAACTAAAAGAGGAGATTAATGAGCTTAAGGAGGAGATAGGTAAAAAATATGAATTTAAGAAAATAATCAAGGGTAACAGTCCTGCTATTAAACAGATTTTTAATCTGATTGAAAAAGCGACACGATCAAATATAACTGTTTCTTTGTATGGTGAAACGGGAACAGGAAAAGAGGTTGTTGCAAAAGCTATTCATTACAATTCTCAGCGTTCGAAATATTCTTTTGTCCCGGTAAATGTCACGGCTATCCCCCGCGAACTTATTGAGAGCGAAATGTTTGGATATGAAAAAGGGGCTTTTACAGGTGCAAATACGCGAAAAATTGGAAAGTTTGAGTTGGCAAATAAGGGAACCATTTTTCTTGATGAGGTAGGGGAGATGGATATTAATATGCAGGCAAAACTGCTAAGAGTATTACAGGAAAAGGAGCTTACAAGGGTTGGTGGAAACAAAGCGGTTAAATTTGATGCCAGAGTCATTGTTGCAACAAATAAGAATCTGGCCAAAGAGGTTGATAAGGGTAATTTTAGAGAAGACCTCTATTACCGCCTGCTTGGATTGCCAATTGAAATCCCACCGTTAAGATTCAGGGGTAACGATATCCTTATTCTGGCAAAGTTTTTTGTTGATGAATTCTGTAGGGAAAATAAAATGGATAAACTGCAGATTTCATCTAAAGCACAGGAAAAATTGATGAAGTATCCGTTTCCGGGTAATGTGAGGGAGCTAAAGGCTGTTATGGAATTATCTTGTGTTCTGACGAATTCGGATACTATAGAAGAGGACCATGTCTCTTATAATTCGACTAATGCGAAAAGCGACTTCCTCCTCGAAGAAGACTCATTGCAGGGATATGTGGAGAAAATTGTGAAATATTATTTGCAGAAATATAATAATAATGTTATGGTTGTTGCCAAAAAACTGGATATTGGAAAATCAACTATTTATCGGATGCTGAAAAATAATGAAATTTAATATTTTATTATTACCCGCTTTTGGATAGGAATTGCTGGTAATTTGTCATTTTTACAATGGCTAATTTCAAATAGGGAAAGTTGCTATAGGTGTGACTCCTGTAAAAAGCTGAATATAAAGTGTTTGAATCTGTGGTATAAAAATTGTAAATCACCTTTTGAGTTTAATTATATTTAGTAATTAATTATTGTAATTGATCAACAAAAAACCTTTATAAATAAATAAACATTAATATAAATGAATGCAAATAAACTTTTCAATCTTACAAACCTTGATGAAATGCTTGGTGGTGACAGGCAGGCAATGTTGCAAATGGTAAAAATATTTTTACAAGCAACACCGGAAAGCCTTACGGAATTAAATAACTGCTTTGAAAAAAATGACCTTGAAGGTATTAGTAAACTCGCACATAAACTTAAGTCATCAATTGATATTTTTTCAATCGTAGATATTAAAAATGACATTCGCCGTATGGAAAATCTTGCCCGTGAAAATGTTAGTACCGAGGAAATACCTGATCTTATGGAGAAAATTAATAAAATACTTAATGAGGCCATTGAGCAGGTTAGGGTCGAAAAGGATGTTCTGCAGAAAGAACTTTATGCAATTTAAAAGAATTGCAGGTTAGATATTTGACTGATTAAGGAATAAAAAAATACCCTGATTTTTTCAGGGTATTTTTTTATTCCTATGTGACTTTAATTGTTTACAAAGGTATATTCCCGTGCTTTTTGGGAGGATGCGACTGCGATTTGTTCTGCGTCATTTCCAGTGCCTGAATAATTTTAAACCTTGTCTGTTTCGGGTAAATTATTTCATCAATATAACCAAGTGCAGCAGCCTTGTAAGGACTGGCGAATGTGCTTTTGTAATCCTCAACAGCTTCTTTCTTCTCCTCATCCGAAAGTTTATTTCTGAATATGATATTTACGGCACCGTCAGGCCCCATAACTGCAATTTCTGAAGTCGGATAAGCATAATTAACATCGGCACCAATGTGTTTACTTGACATCACATCATACGCACCGCCATAAGCTTTCCTTGTAATAATTGTAATCTTCGGAACGGTCGCTTCGGCGAATGCATAAAGAAGTTTGGCTCCATGCTTAATTATCCCTCCGTACTCCTGTGTTGTCCCGGGTAAAAATCCTGGAACATCAACAAATGTAACTAAAGGGATGTTGAAAGCATCACAAAAACGAACGAATCTTGCACTCTTTATTGATGAGTTTATATCAAGAACACCTGCCATATTAGCAGGTTGGTTAGCAACAATTCCAACCGGTCTTCCTGCAAACCTTGCAAATCCCACAACCATATTCTGGGCATAATATGGTTGTACTTCCAAAAAGTTGCCTTCATCAATAACCGTCAATATGATATCTTTCATATCATAAGGTTTGTTGGGGTCGTCAGGAACTATAGTCTGCAATTTCTCCTCTTCACGATGAGGGTCATCGGTACAGGCTTTTATGGGTGGGTCTTCAAGGTTATTTGAAGGTAAAAAGCTTATTAATTCCCTGAGCATCATCATTGCCTGTTCATCATCTTCGGCAATAAAATGGGCAACTCCGCTTTTTGAATTATGGGTCATAGCTCCCCCAAGATCTTCTTTCGTAACCTCTTCGTGAGTCACTGTTTTTATTACCTCGGGCCCGGTAACAAACATATAGCTTGTTTTCTTGACCATCATAATAAAGTCTGTAATGGCTGGAGAATATACGGCACCTCCGGCACAAGGACCAAGAACGGCTGATATCTGGGGAATAACTCCGGAAACAATTGTATTGCGATAGAAAATGTCGGCATATCCGGCAAGGCTCTCAACACCTTCCTGAATACGAGCACCACCTGAGTCGTTGAGCCCAATGACGGGTGCTCCCATTTTAAGGGCCAGATCCATAATTTTGATGATCTTATCGGCATTGGCACGACTTAATGTTCCGCCGAATACCGTAAAATCCTGGGCGAAAACATAAACAAGCCTCCCGTCAATTTTTCCATATCCTGCAACAACACCGTCACCCATTATTTTGTTTTTGTCAATCCCAAAGTCGTGTGCACGGTGAGTAACAAATTTATCAACCTCAACGAATGTTTCAGGGTCAAGAAGGTCGTTTATTCTTTCGCGTGCCGTTTTCCTTCCGGCATTATGTTGTCTTTTAATCCTTTCAACACCGCCGCCATTCTCTGCAATTTTGTTTTTTTCTTCAAACTGTGTAAACTTATCTTCTAATGACATAATATTGTGTTTTTATCTGTTTGTATTTTCTTTAACTTTTATCAATGATAATCAAAGGCTGGTTTCCGTCGATGGTATCGCCGTCTTTTACAAGAACATCAACTATTACTCTGTCCTTTTTGACTTTATATTCGCTTTCCATTTTCATAGCGGAAATAATAATAACCGTTTCACCTGCTTTGACCTTGTCCCCTTTCTTTACCAATACTTTCACAACTTTACCCGGCATTGGCGATGAGATGGCAGAATCATCATCCAAATCATCACTTTTGTGGTTCTTCATATATTTTGCTTCTGCATCAAGTATCTCAATGTCATACGAATTGTAAAGAGTATTTATAGTGTATGTTTTGGGCTTACTCCCCGGTGTCAGTTCAACATTAAACGACTTGTTTTTATGAATTATTGAGTAAACCCCTTTTTCAACCTCAACAAGATCAACCTCATAAATCTCATCATCTATCGAAATCCTATACCTGTCGTTTTCCCGGCTAATCAGCTTAACGTTTGAGGAATTCCCATCTATATTAATTTCTAATGACATAATTCTGATTTTAAATTTATAACCTGTTAATATTTTTCTTTCTGCCAAAGACTTTCCAATTACTATTCAAATTGCTCGGATGTATTTTGTCTTTAACCTCTTTCAGCCTGCTTTCATAATCAATAAAGGCAGCAATTATAGCCACTGCTTTACAATCGCCGTCGCATTTGTTTTCTTCCATCAGGAGGTCTTTATTTTTCTCAATGAACTGTGTATTGTATTTCCCATCAACAAAGTCGGGAACATTCATTATCTTTTCAAGAAATTTAATGCCGGTTTTGACCCCTGTGATCTTATATGCGTACAGAGCTCTTTTCATTCTCTCTATAGCTTCCTCTCTCTCTTTTCCCCAAACGATTAGCTTGGATATCAACGGGTCGTAGTAGATAGGGATTTCGTAGCCCTCATATACATAACCGTCGTGGCGTACACCAAATCCCAAAGGTTCGGTTATATGTTGTATGGTTCCCGGACTTGGCATAAAGTTATTATCCGGGTCTTCTGCATAAATACGACATTCAATTGCATGTCCGTTTTGTGAAAGCTCCTCTTGTTTGTATGTTAATTCCAGACCGTCGGCAATCCTAATTTGCTCTTTCACGAGGTCTATTCCAACAACCCTTTCGGTTATCGGATGCTCGACCTGCAAACGTGTGTTCATTTCAAGGAAGTAGTAATTTAAGTCATCATCCATAATAAATTCAATTGTTCCGGCACCCTGATAATTTGCGGCTTTTGTTGCTGCAACAGCAGTCTTTCCCATCTCTTCTCTTACTTTAGGAGTCATAAGCGGACTTGGAGTTTCCTCTACTACTTTTTGATGGCGTCGCTGAACCGAACATTCTCTTTCAAAAAGATGAATGGCGTTTCCATGACTGTCAGCAAGAACTTGAAACTCTATATGATGAGGCGATGAAATAAATTTTTCAACGTAAACGGCATCATCTCCAAAAGCTGCCAAAGATTCTGACTTTGCAGCTCTTAATGAAGGTAAGATATCCTCCTGTTTCGTTACGAGTCTCATCCCTTTTCCTCCTCCACCGGCCGAGGCTTTTAGCATAACCGGCAAACCTACTTTATCAATAACCTTCAGAGCATCTTCCTCTGATGTCAGAGCCTCGGTTGTTCCAGGTACTACCGGGACATTTGCAGCTAACATAGTTTTGCGAGCAGTTATTTTGTCTCCCATTTTCATAATTGATTCTGATGAAGGACCAATGAACTTTATTCCTTCCTGCTTACAACGATTGGAGAACTCTGCATTTTCTGAAAGAAAACCGTATCCAGGATGAATGGCATCGGCACCGCTCTTTTTAGCCGCATCAATTATATTGTCAATAACAAGATAGCTTTCATTTGAGGGAGAAGGCCCAATGTGATAGGCTTCATCCGCATAACGAACATGCATTGATCTGCGGTCAGTATCCGAATAGACCGCCACAGACAAGATTCCCATTTCGCGACAAGTTCTCATCACACGTATGGCAATCTCTCCACGGTTAGCTACTAAAACTTTTTTTATCATAAAATATAGATTATTGTTTTCGATTTGATGTGATATTCAGAGTGTTCATTATAATTAACATAATTTTTTCTCTTATTTAGAATGCGCAAAAATAACATTATTTTTTTTATTGTCAATCGAATGTTATTAACAGGGGATGTAGTGTTTAAATTATGGAGATTAATTTTTATATTGAAAAAAATAATCATCTTCTATAGCGAAGTCATTGTCTCATTGAGTGTAGTCAAAATGTGAACTTTTTCCTTTGAATATTAAAAACTTTTTTTATCTTTGCTATTCATAAAAGAATCTTAAAAACCGAAAAAATGAAAAATTTGTTTACTGCTATTTTATTTATCACATTAATTAATGTGATGAGTGGCCAGGATTATGCAGTCTTACGTTACGGCAGCAAAAATTCATCTTATCTTTCAGTAGGAGATACTGTTCTCGTTCCTGTTTATTGTGATGATATCACTAATAGTCTGTTTCTCGGTTTGGAAATATCTTTAGGATATGACCAATCAGTATTATCCTGGTTGGGCGATAGTTATAATCCGGAACCCGGACTTACAGGCTTCAATGCCGTATTCCCCTATAATCCTGCTAATTGGAATTTTCAAATTGATGATGAAGGAATAAAGTCGTATTGGATTGATCCTATGCTTCAGGGAGTCAGTTTGAATTCCGGTGATATTCTTTTTAACTTTGTTTTTATTTATCAGGGGGGGGAGACACCTTTGAACTTTATCCCGGATTCTTACATCGGATATCAATGGCAATTTAATACATACCTATTTGATGGTTGTATTTGCGATACTATTACATATCCGGCAATTTTTCACGTAACTTCAGGAGGAAATACTCTTGAAGGTGTTGAAATAACGATTGGTTCGGAAACAAAAACAAGTGACCAGTTAGGTATGACTATTTTTCAACTGGCTCCCGGATCTTATTCTTATATAGCTTCAAAACCTGGTTATGAACCTGATACCAGTGAGTTTTTAATTGACGATAATGCTAAAATAGTTAATATTAATCTTGATTTAGCAGTAAATATAACTGATTATAAATCTGACCTGATTTCTGTTTTTCCGAATCCTTCAAGTGGAATTTTTTATATTAAACCTAAAAAAGATAATTTGTTTTCAGGTAGTTATGTTGTTACTGATATTTACGGAAGAGAAATTATTCAGGATAAAATAAACGGTGCTGTTAATAAAATAGATTTATCCGGTTATGGACAGGGGGCATATTTTATTACTGTATTTTCAGATTCAGGAATTCTCAGGGCTAAATTAGTCGTACAAAAATAATCGGTGCAATTCCGGACTCTTTCCCTGTGGATATCTATGTTAATTACTTATTTTATTGAACTGAAATAGTCCTGTATTTTTATATAATTTCGGTACGTTAAAAAACACTTTAATGGCACTGAATTATATCTGGATAGCATTTTTCATAATTGCCTTTGTTGTCGGGCTTATCAGGCTTTTGTTTTTCGGTGATACGGAGGTGTTTCAGGATATGGTAAACGGTACCTTTGATTCGGCGAAGACAGGTTTTGAGATTTCGCTGGGTCTGACAGGAGTTTTAACACTATGGCTCGGATTGATGAAAGTAGGGGAGAAGGGCGGAGTTGTGAAGATATTTTCAAAGCTGGTGGGGCCCTTTTTTG
>Ga0256913_10000262_pt1 | contig 26348 bp, 17 predicted proteins | sample Axial_MatmetaG_FD_185970 | JGI IMG/M metagenome (GOLD analysis project Ga0256913, IMG submission 185970) | Deep-sea worm associated microbial mat communities from Axial Seamount, Juan de Fuca Ridge, Pacific Ocean - Axial_Mat | ecosystem: Environmental > Aquatic > Marine > Oceanic > Microbial... | reverse complement strand
ATGAAGTTGCACCTGCTCAGTTTGAGATTGCACCAATGTTTGAAGAATTGAATTTAGCAGTGGATCATAATATGCTTGTTATGGAAACACTGAGAAAAATGGCTGAGAAACATGGATTTGTATGCCTTCTCCACGAAAAACCATATGCCGGCATCAATGGTTCTGGAAAACATAACAACTGGTCAATCGGTTCAACAAACGGGAATTTCCTAGATCCTGGTAAAAGCCCGCATGACAATGCAATTTTCCTGACAGTACTTTGTGCGGTAATCAAGGGAGTAGACACTCATGCTGATCTTTTATTAGCGTCAATAGCCGGAGCTGGAAATGACCATAGACTTGGAGCAAATGAAGCACCTCCTGCGATTATTTCAATTTTCCTTGGAGAGCAGCTTGCAGACATCATAGACCAGATAGAAAAAGGCGGAGCTACAAATACTAAATCCGGCGGAACAATGCAGATAGGAGTTGATACAATTCCTGAACTGCCGAAAGATGCGACAGACAGAAATAGAACAAGTCCGTTTGCTTTCACAGGAAACAAATTTGAGTTCCGTGCTGTTGGTTCAACTCAATCCTGCGCTGGTCCGAACATTGTTCTCAACACGATTATAGCTGAAGCTATTGATGAAATCGCGACAAAGCTTGAAAAAGTTAAAGATTCATCGAACTTCAACCAGGAGCTCCAGAAAATTCTCCAGAAAGTTATAATTGATCATAAGAAAGTTATTTTCAACGGCGACAATTATTCTGATGCGTGGGTCAAAGAAGCTGCAAAACGCGGATTGCCAAATGTTAAGAACACGCATGATGCTCTTAAAGCACTTAAAAAACCGAAAGCTGCTAAACTCTTCAAAAAATATTCAGTTCTTGATAAAACAGAACTTGAATCAAGATATGAAGTTTACATGGAAAATTATGAAACTACAATTACCATCGAAGGTAATACCGCCCTTGATATGGCTAAAACAATTATTTTCCCTGCGGCTCTCAAACAGCAGTCTATGTTGCTCGAAAATATAAAATCACTTGAATCAGTAGGCGTTAAATCCGGAGCTTCTGCATTGAAGAAAAGTGTAGAAAAGCTTGGCAAACTTATTGACAGCTTAGCAAAAGGTATTCAGAACCTTGAAAAAGCTCTTGATAAAGAAGATTCTGACGCAATTATTGAAACGATGCTTGAAGTAAGATCAGCAGCTGACGGACTTGAAAAAGAAGTTGATGACTCAATCTGGTCACTGCCTAAATATAAAGAACTTCTTTTCATCTATTAATTATCAATAAATTAATTCAGTTTAGCGTATATTCGCTGAACTGAGTTTTTTAATGATTTCAAAGCGGGTATTACTTAAAATACCCGCTTTTTTTATATAAAAACTTGACTTTTCAGCTTTTTTGAATACCTTTATGTTGACTAACTTTAGTCAGAAGAAATTATAACAAATAATATAGAGAGGTTTTTATGTTAGGATGTCATTTCGGGAAAAATTTCCAGGTAACAGTTGCAGGCGGTTCATACCAGGATGGACTTAGTGCCGTGATTCAGGGAGTTCCCGCTAATATGTATATTACAGAGCAGGAAATTTATGCAGACCTGCTTCTCCGCAAACCTGGAGCAGATGAACTTTCTTCACCGAGAAAAGAGCCTGATCTTCCAATTATCTACACTGGGATCAACGCAGCTGACACTGTAGAAAATGCAGGAAACTATAATCATACAAATGGAACTCCTCTTACAATTCTCATACCGAATCTTGACAGACATTTCATTCATATTAAACAATATCAGGATACCAACAGAACACCGCGTCCTGGTCATGCGTCCTATGCGTCATTTCTTAAGTACGGGGCATCTGACGATGCAATTGGAGCGGGGATATTCAGTGGAAGATACACTTCTACAATAGTTGCTGCGGGTGCTGTCGCAAAAAAGGTTCTGAAAAAATTTGGAATTGAAGTTTTCTCATTTGTTAAAGAGCTTGGTGGAGTACAATGCCCGGAAATTGACAGTAAAACAATTCTTGCTTACTGTGAGGCATACAAAAAAATGCGTTGTGATTATGATGCATTTTTCCAGGAACTTTATGTTAAAAAACGCCTTACACCGGAAATGCGTTTTCTTGAAAAAACACGCATACTAGCTCAAATTGAAAATGAAATTGAAGATATAAGAGCAAAAACACCTGAATATATAGCAGAAGAGATAAAAAGTAAATATGGAGTTCATCACATATTAAACTGTCCTGATATTGATGTTAGTGAAGAGATGGTTGAAGCCTGCAGAAAAATCTCAGCGACCGGAGATTCAGCAGGCGGAGTTGTTGAAGTTAGAGTAACAGGACTTCCAGCAGGGCTTGGAGAGCCGGTATTCAATAAACTTGACGGAGAGCTTGGTTCAATGCTCAGCATTGGAGCGATCAAAGGCGTTGAAGTCGGAGCAGGATTTGGAGTTAAAGATATGACCGGATTTGAATGTAACGATCAACTTCACTCAGAAAATGGGAAAGTTGTATTTAATTCAAATCACGCCGGCGGCATCACAGGCGGACTGACAACTGGACAGGAAGTTATTGTAAAACTTGCAGTAAAACCTACTCCTACAATTAATAAGCCTCAGCAGACCATTGATAAATACACTAAAGAAAACAAGGCACTCGAAGCAATAACAAGAAGAGACCCGACTATTGTTGCACGCGTATGGCCTGTAGCAGAAAATTATACAGCAATGATTATTCTTGATAATCTTATATCTCATTTAGGTTATCAGGCTATAATGAAACCGTTTTATGAAGCTTAATAATTTTTTATAGGTTTTGAAAAATCCGTATTCCGCTTTTCCGGAATACGGATTTTATTGTTTTTATAACAAACGAAAGCTGTTTGTAAATCCATGCTAAAAATCAAAAGATATATTATCTTAACTGCAGTATTCATCTATTCAGTGACACTCACCCCCCATCTGAAAGCGGGAGTTTTTGCGACCATAACAGCGGGCAAAGTTCAAATAAACGGAATAATAATAAACGAAGGTAATATCTCATTTGTTCTGACCGACTATAATCTTTTAAAAATAAACAGCAAGTACATTATAACGAATGTATCTGGTCAAACTTTACATCCGCTTTCGATTCCTGAAATATCATCAGATACAGGATATATAAAAATCCGACTTGATAAATATCAGGAAAATGGTTTTATAAAAGCGTCGGAAGATAGCACTATAAATATAGGGGAGAAGGTAATAGTCGCAAATGGAACGAGCGAAAAGGAATGCACAATAACAGGCGTTGGAATTAATTCATTTGAATTGAACATACCTCCCGGTTTAAATTTCACATCAGGTGCGGCAGTGTTAAAAAATGGGAAAGTGACAGGAGTAATATGCCATGATGAAAATAATATACAGATAAATGACCGCTGGACTGAAAACAGGGTAATCATTAATTCACCAACAAAAATAAAAGCTCTCAGAATCACTACACGCCAATCATTCTACCCTCTAAATACAAATTACATTAAAGAGCATATTTCAGCTATTCTCAAATCAGATTCATTTATGCCTGAATATGTCAATATCATAAATTACTGGATGATTTTTCCATACAGAACATTCCCTGAAGGATATAAAACCACCCCCTCATTAACCCCGTGGCTAAATGAACATAATAAATATACAAAAAAATATCCTGCTATTCTAAAGAAAACGCTAAAAACTCCATCTGATTACAAAGGTTTAATCAGCAATATAATGAAAAACACCATAATCCGCGGTAACCGTCTGAAGGCTTTTGCCACAGCAGAAATTAATCAGTTAAAAATAAAAAGCAAACTCTCAATTATAACTCAAAATGCAGAGATACGCAGACGCCAATGGATTCAGATTCTCAAACTACTTAATTCAAGAATACAAACGCTCAATTCTGTATTCCCCAATGACTTAAAGACTTTAAATAGGAAACTTAAAGAAAAAACACTTAAAAAGAAAAAGAGAAAAGCTAAAACAAAAAAGAAAATCAAACAAATCTCCGAGCCAATTAACTGCAGCAATATCGTTATTGGAACTTTTTCAAATCAAACGAACTTTTTAGCACTAAGAGTTGAATTTCATGATGAAACTTATGCTGTATCCACTCTCGATATTTTTTTAAAAAATCCTCTCCCTTTTAAACTCTATTCCCTAAAACAAAATAAATATATTCAAATATCAGATTTTGAATTTTCAGAAAACTCGCCCCTTGTAAAAATGAAAATTTCACATCCTCAGGAAAATATTCTTCCATTTAAAATTGCTCCAAAATCATCAAAACCGGAAATCTGCTTCGCATTAGATAAAGATTCAGCTCTTCTTCATTGCCAATATACTCAAACTGCTCTCTTAAATAAAAATATGAAAATTAATTTAAATGGAGGTGCATGCCTTGTTGATTCAAAAAAAAGAATAATATCAATGGCTCAAAGAAAAAATTTATTTATTAAAAATTCAACTCTCAAAAATGTAAAACTCATTAATAACTCATGGAAAAAAATTAACCTTAAATCATTCCTCAATAATGCCGATTTATTGAAAAAACAAATAAAAAATTACTCCGACCTAGAATTCCTCTTCAACTCCCTTCACATGTACTCTTTTACTGATATTCCGCCAAATATTGCAGGAACTTACAGACAATGGCTCATTCAACATAATGCTAATACACATAAAAAACGAATAGCCGGAAAAGTCTCCTCTAAAAATCACTTCATAAAACATAATTACAAATGCCTCTTCTATAATGAAATAATCCAACTCAAATCTTACATAAAAAACTCATTAAATAAATCATCTCAACCACAGTACTCCATTCCATATTTTCAACACAACGCTCAGGAACTAAATTCAAAACTTAAAAAACTACTCTCCAAAATAATAGCAAAAGAAAAAGATTACCTCAAAAAACACCCTTCAGCAAGACCTACATTATAAAAAATTCTACCCAATCACCCCCATTATATAATATTTCATAGCAGACAACCACCTATTTTTATACGATACCATCGTATACTTTTATTACTTTTTATACGATTCAATAATATAAATTAATCTATTTTTATATTTTTTCATAGTATACTTTTATAGATAAATATACTATAATATTTGATAAATTACTTGAAATATGTATGATAATATTGTATACTAATAATAGATGGTGAGGTAAACGATTGTAATGTAGCACTATTATAGAGTTTAATTTCATTGCAAGACAAAAATAAATGGTAAAAGAGAGATAAAGAGTCATATGCAAGAATTAATAATAGAGAGGTAAAATTATGGAACTGATGGAAGAAATATTATACAGGTACAATCCCTGGTGGCAAGGGAAATTCATCCTGCGTGGAGTAAGGAAAAGGGATCGTATTTTTGCTCATCTAAAAAGCTCTATAGATAAAAAAGAAATAGTCATACTGACAGGGATGCGTCGGATAGGGAAGACTACGCTGATGCGTATGCTTATAAAGCATCTAATATCGGAGAAGAGAGTAAAATCTGAAAAGATAATGTATATATCGCTGGATGAATATATATTCAAAGATAAGACTCTGCACGAAATAATAGATACATACAGGAGCATACACCGTTTGTCAAGTTTTGAAGAGATAACGGTATTTCTTGATGAAATAACATTTTTAAAAGATTATGAGATACAGTTAAAGAACCTTCATGATCTTGGAGGAGTAAAGATATACGCGTCATCATCAAGTGCTGTATTATTAAAAAAAGGACAGGCGTATATAACAGGCAGGACAAAGATAATAGAAGTATCGCCATTGGATTTTTCAGAATATCTTGATTTCAAAGGGATTGAGATACTGCCTGGGGACAGGCATCTTCTGAAGAAATACTTTGAAGACTTCATGAAGAGCGGAGGTATTCCTGATTTTGTACTTACAGGCGATGTTTCTTATATAAAACAGCTTGTTGATGATATAATCTACAAAGATATAGCTGCAGTTCACGGGATAAAAAATCTTTCACTTTTAAAAGACTTTTTTCTATTATTAATGGAGCGTGCCGGAAAAAGTGTAAGTGTAAACAAGATTGCCAGGGTGCTTGATATTGCACCGGATACAGCAAGGCGATATCTTGGATTATTCAGTGACACTTATCTGATACACCTTGTCCCCAGAAAAGGGAAACTAAACGAGCAGTTAAGAAGCCCGAAAAAGCTATATGCTGGAGATCTGGGAATAAGAGTGCAATACACAGGTTTTCGTGATATAGGGAGTATCTTTGAGAACTATATATATTTCAAGATAGCCTCCAGAGAGCCTAAATTTATATTGGAAGACGGTATAGAAATAGATTTTATAACGGAAGACAAGACCTTGATTGAGGTGAAATACTACAGTAAAATGCGAGATAAGCAGAAAAAGCTGTATGAAGAATTTTCAGCAGAGAAAAAGGTAGTAATCGACAGTATAGAAAAGGCGGAGAGTTTTTTTGGAGAGAGGAAAGTATATAAAAAAGAGCTTCCAATGGCTCGTGAACCATACACAGCCTACAAAGCTTCAGGTTCATCAGCAATTGACCTTGGACGCAGACCCTGTGAAATGATTATAGGCAAATAACCGGTCGGATTCTTTCATAAGAATCCGACTTTTTCTGTAAAACAGAGAAAATGCAATGGCAGAGTCAGTGAAAAAACCCAATCGTTCTAGAGGCAAATTCCGGAATAAATACCGCATTGCATCAACCCGTCTGCAGAATTGGGATTATTTATTTAATTTAATTTTGAGTTACGGAATGTGGGAGGTGGGGGTTATATAATGCCATTTGGTGACATTTATTATGATTTCCTTAAAAATTCCGGACCGTGCGGTGCCTTCGAGGGTTACCGCTCTTCCGTTTTGAGGAACCGTGATTCCGTGTTTGAAGTTCAGGCGCACATCACCGGTACCGGTCGGATTTTCCTCAGAGCCGTATCTGCAGAATAAACGCCCGGCGGAAAAATTCTTATCTGCTTCAGCATAATAATCGTCAGTGACAAATTTAAATCCCGGATGAATATATCTAGTAATTCCCATGACTTTGATTTTTGAATCTGGAAGAATATTTCCCAGGTTGTTCCACTGCTGGTTCCTTATCTGAGCATAACTTAAAAGGCCGTTTTCGTATCTGATATCGGGATATTTAAAAGAGAAATCAGATGCTGGCGAAAGGAGCGGTAGAAATACAAGGAATAAGACAAACACGGCAATGAAATATAAGTAAAACAGTGAAAAATAATGTGTATACTTAAATATTTCAGAGTTGGATATTTTATCTGAAGGTATTATAATTTTTTTATTTCTGTATATAAATGCGAAAATTATATTAACAGCCAGTATGATAAAAACGGGTTCGATAAATAATCTGTAGGCAATAAGAGGTATTCCGATAATATGAACTAGAGCGTATCCTGCGGAAAGAATAAGCGGACCGCGGAATTTATACAAAGCAGCGCCTATTTCAGTTTTAGTTTTGGAAAAACCAGCAACAAAACACATTACAAGAATTCCTAAAAACAAGAGATATACGACACCTTCAAAATCAGGTACAGGTAAAGTAAATCCTGCAATATGCAGAGGGAAAACATAGGATTGAGGCAGAAAAATTCTAATATATGGTTTAGGGGGGCTCCAGAGGTAAATAACTCTTCCAATTCCGTAAAGGATAAATTTAAAAGGATTATTGAAGAAAGTTGAATAAAACTCTCTTTTTGCCAGTTTGAAATAATCTTCTTCCGTAAAGTTTTTTCTTTCCGGAGCATAGAGTTGTTCTACAAAAAACTTTATAGAGAGTTTCAGATCAAAATTCATATTATTTGCAATATGCCAGCCGGCAATTGTGCATACAGGCACAAAAGTATGATGCTGTTTATAATTTCTAATAATCCACGGCAGGCACAATAGAGCTGCAATTAAAACCGGCAGTGTCGCTTTTAAAAGGGTTTTTCTGAATACGGAAGAGAAATATTTTTTCCTGGCACTGTCAGAATCACTGTCCGAAATTTCAGTGGGTTCTTTTTTTCCTGCAAAATAGATTTGAACAAAAACAGCTGCGTACATAAATGGGAAAGCAACCATAAATACTGGTCTAGTATGTATAAGTAAAGCATATAAGATACCGGAGATAATTGATGCAGAAATATAGAATCGTTTAAGCAGCAGAATACTAAGGCAGACAGCAAGAAACAGCATCACACCGATTGTATGAGGGCTGGACTGGAGCATATAAAAAACGGCATGTCCAGAAAAAGCATATAATCCTGAAGCAATAAGAGCCTGCCATTTACCTGCAATTGTGTATACCAGGGCAAAAACAAGAACGATACTCAGTGTATCGAAGATAAGATTAAGGTATTTGAGTGGATAAAATGAGTGAGAAGAGGTCATTTTACAAACAGCCGCAATTAGGGTTGGATAAAGAGGAGCGCGTGCGGATTTTGTATTAAATCCCTGGCACCATGCGGTATATTCTTTATAATTAAGGATATTTTCTGCAAATTCGCGATAATCCATTTCATCCATTGTTGGAAATGATTTTAAAGGGCGAGCGACAAAATCTTTAACAGAAGCATATCTTAAAACAAATCCCAAGCTCAAAATCAGAAGAGAGAAAGAAATAAAAAGAAAAGTTGATTTCATACCGAACTCCGAGATCAGGAATCGAGTTCAAGGTAAGATGCGGCAAAAGGAAGAGCTTCACGAATCATTGAATACCCGCAGTTAGTTTCAAAGCAGGTTATATAATTTAAATCAGGTAGTGTAACGCCGTGACCTTTTTCGAGGATAAATGCAGAAGAAGCTTCGATCCAGACTTTTGGGATATCAATTTTTAATTCAGAAAAGTCATCATTTAAGAGGTCAATAATTCTGAGGAATTCAGGGCAAATTTCATCGCCTGCAACGAGGAGTACATTATCATAATTTTTATAATTCAAATAAGTAGAAGCCAGTCGTAACCCGTTAAGAAAGAGATTATTAAAACCATTCAGAGAAAGGGTCGGACCTTTGATATCAAGTTCTTTACTGATATAGAAAGCAGAAGCATTGTGTACGGAGTTTGAAAACTGAGTTGGAGAAGGAGCATCAAAGCCGAAATCAATAAGTCCGTCAAGAAACCTGAAGGTTGTCACATAAGCTCCGAATGAAGTTAGAAAAATCAGGGCAGTTTTTTCCGAATGAAGTTTTTTCCCATAATTTTCGAGTGCATTGGAAGCTGCGGCAAATGAGGCTAAGCTTAATTTATCTGCTCTACGGCGCATTTTTTTAAATTTTGTATCGTTAAAAATTTGTTTTGAAATAGTTTTACCTTTTATTGAGCCGCAATGGATATTATCTGAATTTTCAATATTATTTTTCATCATCATTTCAAATGGTTCAAATCCTATACCTAGTGGAGAGACAACTCCAACTGCAGAACATTTTATTCCGGGGATAAATTCCGAAGATATTTCACCAGCAATCTTATTAAGAGTTTTCAGTGCATTTTCTTTAACATTAAAGGAAACAGGCAATAAAACTTCAGGAGATTTAATCTTTTTCATTTTCTGCATTGGAGAAAAAAGCAAAGCTGCACAGCTCCCACCGAAAGCCATTGAAGTAGAAATTACGCACCCGCCGTTATATTTAATATTTTTTTCAGATGGAGCAACGGCAACATCTTCGGCAGTATCAACTTCAGGCAAACCCGGGAAAGAACCTGTTCTCATTCCCAGCACACATACGACCGCTTCTATAGCACCTGCTGCTGCGAGGGTATGTCCGGTAAAATATTTTGTAGAAGAGTAAGGTATATTATCACCAAAGATATCTTTAAAAACGAGTGATTCGATTCTGTCGTTATTTATTGTTGCAGTACCGTGAGCGTTGATATAGTCAATATTATTTTTATCAGAGTCTCGCTCATCAAACAATTTTAGAATAGCATTTTTCAATCCCACGCCCTGAGGGTGAGGTCCAGTTAAATGGTAAGCATCACTTCCTTCGGCAGAAGCTGCAATATAGACGGAGTCGCAAATATTTTGTTTAGAAATAGACGATTCACTTTCAAGTATAAGAATTCCTGCCCCCTCCCCCAAATTCAGGCCCTGTCGTCTTTCATCAAACGGCAGGCAGAATTTTTCACTCATAACCTGAAGAGAATTAAAACCGCAATAAGGCACTTCATTAAGTTCATCTGCACCTCCTGCAATAACGATATCGCACAATCCGGAGAGAATCCATGAATAGCCGACGGATACGGCATTTGTTCCGGAAGAACATGCATTAGCAACATCTAGGGTCACGACATTTTCAAGTCCAAGTAAATCGGCAGTAACGAGCGATAAATCACTACACAAATACCGATATAGAGCAGATGTATTAGAAACAGAGTTATTTCTTAATTCTGAATAAAACTTTAAATCGTTCAGGGTACAGGCGACCGTGGTTCCGATACAGATACCTACTTTGCGTTTTTTTAAAATCTCCGGAGTAATACCGGCGTCATTCAGAGCTTCTTCAACGGCTTTAATCAACAGAGCCAAAGTTCGGTTTTCGGGGAGGAAATCATGATTTAAGACAGAAGAGTCGCATTCAAAAACCGGTTTATTTAGGGGAGAATTAAAGAGAGTTGGGTGTATGGAAGGGGTTCTATTACCGTCGAGCATATTCTGCATCACTTCATTAGCATTATTGCCTGCTGCACAAATTACACCGACACCTGAGACGCAAACCCTAGTTGAGTTTTTCAAATTTTGAGAATTGCAATTACAATTATTATCAGGTGGCTTCATAAATAAATTCCAGGAAAAGAGTCAAGTATTAAAGTAATTCTTTTTTTGCAAGATTCCAAAGAGCTTCCATTTCTTCAATAGTAGCAGATTCCGTTTTTTTCCCATTTTTATTTAATTCATTTTCAATAAAGCGGAATCGGTCTCTAAATTTTGTTATGGCGGCAGCGAGTAGTTCTTCGGCGGCGGCTCGTTTTCTAAAGCGTGATAGATTAGTTACAGCAAAGAGCAGATCTCCAATTTCTTCATCTATATTTTTTTCATTACCGCTTTTAAGGGCCTCTTTAAGTTCGTGAAGTTCTTCGGTTATTTTATCGACAATATCGTTTTGGCATTCCCAGTCGAAGCCTACTTTTGCAGCTTTTTTCTGATATTCCTCGGCACGCTGAAGAGCTGGTAAGTGTCTTGGGATACCGGCAAATCGATCTGTTCTATCCTGGGATTTTTTCTCTTTATTTTTAGCGTTCTGCCATATAACAAGAACATCATCGGGATTTTCTGCTGTTTCTTCACCGAAAACATGTGGGTGTCTGCGAATAAGTTTTTCTTTTATATGAAATGTAATATCGTCAAAAGAGAATCGGCCCTCTTTTTCTGCGATATCTGCATGAAATACGATATGAAGAAGAATATCCCCTAACTCCTCGCACATTCCTTCATCATCGCAATCATCTACGGCGTCAAGGAATTCTGCAGTTTCTTCAATTAAAAAAGGTTTTAAAGATGCGTGGGTTTGTTCTTTATCCCATGGGCAACCGTCAGGGGAGCGCAAGCGTGCTACAACTTCTAAAAGCAGCTTTAAATTTTCAATTGATTTAAGATGGGACATAATTATCCGAATTATTTATTTTTCAGAATCACAGCCCTAATATTCTCAGGAATTTCTTCCAAGCTATTATAAGTTGTACGAACCCCATTGACAAAAACATGAAAATTATGAGGATACTCAATATCTTCCTCAATGTGTTCTACCTGTTCTTGTAAAGACTCCGGCATTTCATCAATGGAATCGAAAATCATATATTCGCCTTGATGTTTAACAATATAGAGATGTTTGTGTGGTGCAACAGCTATTGGCACTGTATGTGTAACGCCTGAAAAACCAGGTTCATCAATAAATTTCACATCTGGTGCTTTATATTGTTTTTCCTCGTCTTTACCAACAATATTTTTTAATAATTCTCCAAGTCCCATAAGATAACCCTTTCATTCATATACAGAAAATAAACACTTACCCTGCCAATAGTATATCACACCCAATGGAGATTTACAAGATTAAAAAGTATCACTTTTTCTATTTTATATTATTTTTATCAAAAATCAATGTCTAAAGCCGCCTGCTTCCTTTTCAGAGAGGCCAGAAATCACGGGATTTTTTTCAAAATATTGTAGAGATCTGTGCATATCACTGATTAAAAGTTCAGCAAGGTCACGGCTAACACCGTGTCGCACGAGAATTCTCTGGACGACTAAATCTTCTCTATCTGGAGGCATAGAGTAAGCTGGGACCTGCCATCCTCGGTTTCTGAGTCGGTCTGCAAAGTCATATAGGGAGAATCCATAATTCTGATTTTGTTTCAAGCTCCAGCAGACGGCAGGTATACCATTTCTTCCGTTATAAATCACCTCAAACGGTTTCATTTTTTCAATTTCATCAGCGATAAATTTTGCTGTTTTATAGCATGCGTTATGTATTTTTCTATATCCTTCTTTACCGAGGCGCAGGAAATTGTAGTATTGTGCGACAACTTGACCGCCTGGTCTGGAAAAATTAAGGGCGAAAGTCGGGATATTACTGCCCAGGTAATTCACATTAAAAATCAGTTCATTAGGGAGCGCCTTTTTATTTCTCCATACAATCCATCCTACGCCCAGTGGAGAAAGACCGAATTTATGACCTGATGCATTGATTGAGGTGACTCTTTGTAGTCTAAAATCCCATTCTAATTCTGGAGAAACGAAAGGAGCGATAAATGCACCGCTTGCTCCATCGATATGGAGCGGGATATCTAAACCGTTCATATTTTGTAAATTATCTAGGGCTTCGGCTATTTCTTTAACAGGTTCATATTGGCAAGTAAATGTAACCCCCAGAGTTGCAACCACGCCAATAGTATTTTCATCGCATCGTTTAATCACTTCATCGGCATTTAAAATCAATCGATTTTTCTCCATTGGCACTTCACGCAGTTCGACATCCCAGTATCGCGCAAATTTATGCCAGCAGATCTGGACAGGTCCGCATATCAGGTTTGGTTTACCTGCTTTTTTCCCTGATGCCTTCATTTTGGATTCCCACTTTTTTTTCATTGCAAGACCGCCAAGCATAGCAGCCTCGCTTGAACCTGTTGTTGAGCAGCCGATTGAGTCATCTGCATCGGGGATATTCCATAGGTCTGCGATAATATGGACGCATCTACATTCTATTTCAGCGGTCTGCGGGTATTCGTCTTTGTCGATCATATTTTTATCGATACATTCATTCATCAGCGAGTGAATTTCAGGTTCAAGCCAAGTTGAGCAGAAGGTAGCAAGATTTTGTCTGGAATTACCATCGAGCATCAGTTCATCATGAATCATCTGATAGATATGCCTTGGTTCATGTTCACTATCGGGAATTTTATATTTTTGCAGACTTTTATGCAGTTCTCCCGAAGCAAAAATATCATCATATATTTTTTCGCGAATATTTTCTTTTGAATGCAAAGGCATAATAAACTCCTCTATCTGAATTTCACTCTTTTCTAGGAAGAAAGTGATCCCGATTTTTTGATATTTGTAAAGTAGGCAACTTTCTCAATTGTTGTGGTAATATCAATTCGTTCCGCATAGATAGAATCCGGCAATTTCAACGGAACAGGAGCAAAGTTTATAAACCCGACAACCCCGGCTTTAATAAGCTCATCGGCTGTTTCCTGAGCATATTTGCCTGGGACAGCAATAATCGCCAGATCAATTCCTTCAGACTTTAAAACTTTTTCAAGTTCAGAGATATGATAACATGAACATTGAGCAATTCTTTTATTGACTTTAGATTTATCAATATCAAAGGCTGCACTGATTGTCAATGTGGAATGTTGACTATTAAAATAGGAGAGTACAGCATTGCCGAGGTTTCCAAGTCCAATCAGAGCGATTTTTTTCTGTTGAGGGATCAACAAGGTTTCATCGATTTTTTCTATCAGCTCGTCAATGCAGTATCCTTTACGGGAACTTGCGACATAACCTACCATCATTATATCCCGTCTAATTTGAGCCGGGGTATTACAAGTAAATTCTGCAAGCTGGTGAGAATAAAGGTGTTTCAGGCCTTTTTTCTGAAGGCCAGAAAGGAGTCTCCGGTAGAGCACCAGGCGTTCGACAGTTTTAGTTGGAATATCTTTTTTTGTCATAATAAAGTTCTATCTTTTAAATTTTTTAATTTCACTGTATACAAATACAGTTTAAACGGTTAAAATCCAATGCATTTAGGTATTAATTCTGCAAGAAAAATAGATAAAATTAATAAAACTGCAAAACCTAAAGAAGAATAGAGCAGATATTCAAAAATTAATTGATTTTTTTAATTTCAGTATTATTTTGACTTTGTAATTTGGTATTGATTTTCTCAAATTGTTGATTAATCCGGGAGATAGCTATGAAACATGGCGATGAAGTAAAATGTCCGATGTGTAATAAAGAGACATTTGCGGTAAAAAAAGCAAAGATTGAAAACTGGAAAAAGACAGGAGAATATCTTGCATGTTCGGCCTGCGGAGTAGAGCTACAGGATCTGAAAGAAGAGGATAAAGAATCAGATAAAGAATCAGACAAGCATCTATCCAAACTTGCTGATTTTTTAGATACAGAGCCGGAGAAAAAAGTCCGACTAACAGCAGATGAAGCTGAAACTCATTTTTGTCGTGACTGCAAATATTATGTAAAACATCCATTTTTAAGCAGGTGTGAGCTTCATAAAAAAGAAGTTACACCGATGGATGACTGCAGTGATTTCACAAAGCTCGAACAATAAGAGTGCCCCACTCAAGGGGTCATGCATTTAAAAAGCCATTATAAATTTTCAAAGTTGAAAAAAGGTTATGGAATCTGAGGGTCATAGGATATTCTAGTTATGGCAGAAATGGAAGTAGCATGCAAAGAGAAAAGATATAAAATATGCGGTAAAAGCAAGAAAGACAGCAGCACTGCCCATATCTTTAGATGCTTTTGCAAGTTCGTGGTAATCAGGGGAAGCCAAATCGACTACTGATTCGACAGCAGAATTGAGCAGTTCCGACACCAGCACTCCGAGAGCGAGCACTCCCATAAGCAATCGTAATGTATTGGAGATATCCATAAAAAAAGAGAGAGGCACTAAAACAGAAAAGAGCATCAGTTCCTGTCTGAATGCCGGGACATTTTTCAATGCATAAAGAAACCCCTGCATTGTATATTTGAAAGCAAAGAAGATTCTTGCAATACCGTGTTTTGCTGCAGGTTTTTTATTATTATCCACTCTTTTATTTCCTATCCTGACACAAAAAAGCTAAATTTACATTGCATCAGGTACATTAATTGTTAAGGAGTTAAGTCCGTCCTGGAGAATAATTTTCACACATTCAGACAGAACAATTCTTGCATTTTTCAGTTCTTGAGTTTCAGCATTTAAAACGGAACACTCCCGGTAGAATCTGCTGAAATCTTTAGCGAGGTCGAGGAGATATGCAACTACAACAGAGCAATCCATCAATTCTGCGGCTCTTTTCATAATTGCAGGATACTGACTCAAGCGCAGGGAAAGTTTCTTTTCATAATCAGAATTTAAAAGCTCCCATTTTACTGAATCATAATTTATAGCGCCGTCCGAACTTTCATATTTACGGAGAATCGAATTAATTCTGGCACATGCATATTGCACATAAGGTCCTGTATCGCCCTCAAATTTGATTGATGCTTCAGGGTCAAATTTAATGGTGGTTTTCGGATTAAATTTTAAAAGCATAAATTTCAACGCACCCATAGCTATAATTTCAGAACGCTCTTCAATATCTTCGGGTATATTACTGCCGGCCCTCTCTTTTGTCGCACTATATGCTAATTCATACATTTCATCAAAAAGATCATCGGCGTCTACCACTGTTCCTTCACGACTTTTCATTTTACCGCTCGGCAGATTGACCATACCGTAAGCAAGGTGATGCAGCCCTTCTGCCCAGTTATATCCCAGTTTTTTGAGAATTTCAAACAGGACACGGAAATGAAATTTTTGTTCATCTCCAACAACCCACACCTGCATATCCGGCTGGAAATCCTCATATTTTTTTACAGTAGTTCCGATATCCTGAGTGATATAGACACTGGTTCCGTCTGAACGGAGCACAACTTTTTCTCCAAGTTTTTTACCTAAATCAGCGATAACAGCTCCGTCTTCACGCTTGACAAAAACACCTGAGTCAATACCTTTTTTGATAATATCTTTACCGAGCAGGTAAGTATCACTTTCGAGGTAAATTTGATCGAAATTTATTCCCATTCTTTTATAGGTAATATCAAACCCATCAAAGACCCATGAGTTCATCATCTTCCACAAAGACCTGACTTCTTCATTCTCCTGCTCCCACTTCTGAAGCATTTCCTGAGCCGCCTGCCCTATTTCAGTCTCCAGAAAAAGTTCATCATCGTTTTTTTCTGCCAATTCAGGCTTTGAACTACGAAGTTCCTTCAACTGCTCTTTCAGTTCATCATTATATTTAACATAGAAATCACCGACAAGGTGATCGCCTTTTTTACCGGTACTCTCCGGAGTCATTCCGTTTCCGAAAAGCTGATAAGCAACCATAGATTTACATATATGAATACCGCGGTCATTGATAAGGTTAACAGCTGTTACATTATGACCGACACGCCTTAAAAGAGAAACAAGAGACATACCTAAAGTATTATTTCTGACATGACCGAGGTGCTGAGGTTTATTCGTATTAGGAGCAGAAAACTCTACAAGGATTTTCTTTTTCTGTTGTTCATCAAAATGTACACTATCCATTAGGGCATTCATATCTGCAACCACATCCGAGTGGACAGCTTCAGGATTTAATGTAACATTAACAAAAGCTTTGACAGTCTCAACTGAATTGACATCTTTATGCTGGAGGAGAAATTGCGTCACCTCCTGAGCTAGCTGCATAGGATTTTTTTTCATTCTTCCAGCAAATCTGAAACAGTTGACAGTGATATCTCCGTTCATATCATCCGGACACAATTCAGGCTCTATAGTTATCTTTTCATCTGCAGTTTGCTGCATAAGAAAGTTCTGTAAATCATTTATACATTTAAAATTCATTTGGACTCCTTAACCCGTATACAAGCGGGAATTTTCATACAGTTCAGCAGACAAAAAAACCGGCTCCACATTGAGAGCAAAGTTACGAAAACAAACTTCGTATATTTTTGAATGCATATTTTTATATTAATTTCAGTGCTTAAAATAATACTGTAATAAATTAATGCAAGTCCGAATAGATACGCTCAGGAGAGGTTAAAGTTTTATATTTTTGAGATAGACAACATCCTGCACAAATGAATTGAGAGAGGAGAGTGAATTTTTTTCTGTTTCAACAGTTATCATCGGGTTTTTCGGAAGCAGTTCAAGGATTTTTTCAATTGGGAAATTACCATTTCCATAGTTCAAATGCGCATCCATTCCAGATTTAAAATCTCCATCGGAAAGATGAAACATGCACGGTTTAAGATCAAGGAATTCCCGAATCAGCGTAAAAGGCGGTATTTCCAGCGAGTTTGCGGCGCAGATACAATGTCCGAGATCCAGACAAAAACCGACATCCGCCGCATCAAGGAGTTTTTTCATTTCATCTGGTGTTGCGCCTATACATTTTTCTCCGTTAATCCCCTCGAATGGTTTATTTTCGAGAAGTGCTATTTGTTGAATTTCAGGAAATTTTTCAAAAATAGAATTAAATTGAAAAACACACTCTTCCGCCGTTCCATTCAGACCGGGATGAAAAATTATATATTCTGGTTCAAGTTCTTTACGGTATTCATCTACAAGAAAGATTAACTCCAAATTTTCTTTACGGGAAAATTCAGCAGCTGGATTAAAACCTGCCAAGGAGTGAGGTGCATGCAGAATAAACGGAATATCCAACTTCTTCCAGTATTTAATATATTCTAACGATTCAGGCACAGTGAACAGTTCTATGTAAGAAAATCCCCCGTCCTTAAATAAATCCTTGGCTTCCTCAATATAAAAGTCATTCGTAGACCAAAGTTTTAAACCTGTTTTCATATCTCTTTACTCTTTATCCATCAGAGCATTGCGTACATAAGCTAATATCACATCTTTGCGTGGAGAAAGTTTATATTTATCTGTAAAGTCTTTCAGGTAATGATAATCTTCAAATCCTAAAATCTTTTCAATTTCATCTTCATAAGCTTTCTCCTGCTCTTCCTGGAGAATTTCCTCCTGCCATTCCTGACTGAACATAAGATGTATTGCATCGTGCAGATTCCTGCTCTTCAAAACTTCCCATTCATTCTGATCTAGCCACACTCCGCCACAGCACTGACATCTGTCAATATTAAAAGGCAATCCGTGACCGACTTTGCGTTTGGAAAGAAAATGCCCGCAGTCCGGACAGATTTTTATAAAATCTGAATCTCTCACCGGCAGGTCTACAGTTTCAGACTCCGGTTTTTCAGGCAGAGTTGAATGCAGAGTATGGAGCCAATTCCAATATGCTTTTGCGGGAATCCATACTCCATGGCACTCACCACAAACAAACCCCTTGAGATTTTCATCTATATTCTTATATATACTTTCACTGTTTTCACAAACCAGACACTTCATAATATCAACTCCTATTTTTCTCTGCATTCAGCAACTCAAAAAAATAAATTAACCAATAATTGAGTATAATGTATCTGTAACAAAATCCACATCACTCTCTTCAAGTCCGGGATAAATCGGCAAAGAAAGAATTCTTTTATATGCTTCTTCAGCCACAGGACAAAGCCCCTCGCAAGTAGCAAAGGTTTCTTTATAGAAAGGGTGAAGGTGAACAGGTATATAATGCACATTCACTCCTATCCCGGCTTCACGCATCTTCTTAAACACTGTATCACGGTTTAAGGTATCAATCAATCGAACAACAAATAGATGATATGAATGAAATAAATTTTCTTCTGAATGAAGTGGTCGAATCCTATCATCTTTTCCAAATATATTAAAGTACAAATCCGCAATCTCATTGCGCCGCTTCAACCAATGAGGAAGTTTCTTTAACTGAGATATCCCTAATGCTGACTGAAAATCCGTTAATCTGTAATTGTATCCTAAAAATGACATCTCATAAAAATGAGCACCTTTCTGCTCGCGCTGCCTGAAATCTGTCGTGATTCCGTGATTACGAAATACCCGCATCTTTTCCGCATATTCCTGACTGTTTGTCAGTGCCGCCCCTCCCTCTCCTGTAGTTATATGCTTTACAGGATGAAAACTGTAACAAGTTATATCTGCAATAGAACCAGTTTTCCGTCCTTTATATTCAGAACCTATCGAATGACATGCGTCTGTAATCAGAACCAAGTTATGTTCAGTGCAAATTCTCTTCAGAGAATCATAATCACAAGGCTGACCCGCATAATCCACTGCAATCACAGCTTTTGTTTTCGGGGTTATTTTCTTCAATACATCATCAGGATCAATCAAAAGTGTATCTTCTGTAGAATCTGCAAAAACGGGAATACCCCCAATATAAACGACGCAGTTTGCGGTTGCCGCAAAAGTAACTGCAGGTACAATAACTTCATCCCCGGGTCGGATTCCTGCGGCAAACACAGCGCAGTGCAGTGCTGCAGTCCCACTTGAAACAGCAACAGCATATTCAGTATCCGAAAAATCTGCTAACTCCTTTTCAAACTCTCCGACCATCGGCCCAGTTGTAAGAAAATCAGACTCTAACACAGAAACAACAGCGTCAATATCATCTTTTGAAATGGATTGTTTCCCGTAAGGAATCATAACCAACCGCCTTTCATTAAATATCTGTTCAAGCAAATTCCGGATGCTCGTCAAGAAAAGCATCTACACATTTTTTAAGTTCATCAACACTCAGCCACTGAGAGTTGGTATCACTCTTATATGAAAAACCGTCAGGACAAATCTGACCACCGTTGCCTAATAGCAGATATTCACTGTTCCACCACGGAAAATCAGGCTGTATTACAAAATAATCCTCAAACTCAACCGTATGTCTAGCTTCATCTTCGGGAATCATAAGTTCATGAAGCTTTTCTCCCGGTCTTATTCCAATAATATCCACCGGAATGCCGGGTGCTACAGCTTCCGCTACATCCATTATATTATAACTAGGAATCCGGGGTACAAATACTTCACCACCATGCATTCGTTCAAGGTTTTTCAACACAAAATTCACTCCATCCTGCAGCGAAATCGAAAACCTTGTCATACGCTTATCTGTAACTGTAAGTTTTCCGCTTTTTTTCTGTTTGAGAAAAAATGGAATCACTGAACCGCGACTGCCAACTACATTGCCATACCTTACAACAGAAAAAACTGTCCCATGCCCCGCACTCATTGAATTTCCGGCAACAAATAACTTGTCAGAGCATAACTTGGTCGCACCATACAGATTAACAGGATTAGCAGCTTTATCGGTACTTAATGCAATTACCTTCTTTACTCCCTGCTTAATTGCTGAACGGATAATATTTTCCGCACCTAAAACATTGGTCTTAATTGCTTCAAAAGGATTATATTCACAAGCAGGAACCTGCTTTAATGCAGCAGCATGAATAACATAATCAACATTAAAAAACGCCTCTTCAAGTCTCCCGGCATCTCTGACATCACCAATAAAATAACGCATACACGGATATTTTTCGACCGAAAAAACTTGAGCTAACTCATACTGTTTGAGTTCATCTCTGGAAAAAACTATAAGACGGGCAGGAGAATAATTTGCCAGAATTGTTTTGATTATTCTTTTTCCAAACGAACCGGTTCCCCCGGTTATTAATATATTACTGTTATTGAACATTTTTTTTTCCCTTAAAAACTTTCCAATTTGAATATAAGACCAAAATAAAATCAACATTTTTTGACTGTGAACAATATAAACATACCATACTCAATATGTTCTGTAACAGTTTAGCACTTTGAAAAGGAAATTCAAACCATAGGTATTATAAAACGCTTTAAATCGCTATTTTTTTAACTTTTATTGCGTTGAAATCCATAACTTTTCAAGTATATTCAAGTTTATGAAAGAAGAATTAAACAAATTTTTATATTTTTTAAAAGAGGCTGAAAAGACGAGTGCCACCCCTCCCCGTCAAAGGTTGAATCGTGATTTCTATGAAATATGGGAAACAGTACAGAAACCGAAACCCTTTTTCTATGATAACCCCCACATTTCATTTCTTGGCAGAGAATTTTTACTTATTGAAGAGACTACACCAAGAGTTGCTACTTTTACATGGGATGAATCTGAACAATGCCCCGCGTTAATCATTGAGGGGCGAGAATGGCGGGATAAGATTCTTTTTATTATAGACTCCGGAGATATAGAAATAATACAGAAAGAACCTGAATTTCTAGATGAAATGGGAATTTCAACTGGAGAGAAACTTGAGATAATCTTCGATATTATCTACCACCACAGAAAAGTAAACCCGGAACTTGATATTTTCTCTCTGAAAAAAAGCAATTATACAGACGCTCTAAATGCGATCTCTTCAAATTATAATAAACGAATCATCAGAGTAATGAAAAAACTCTCTCTTTCTTCGGTAAAACGCCTAATTAAAAAAGCCGCCGAAGACATTCCGCACGATGAACTATCTCAGCAAATGCATCTGCCGTTAAACGGAGTATATGTAAATAGTGAAAATGAACATAACTCTCACGCCAAGCAGGAAAAAAGGAGATTTTCGCTAGATAAAAGTTACATTATACCTAAGGAGAACAGCTGGAAAATCGAGCAGAATCTTTTTCTTCTGGCTTCTGCGATGAAGTCCGCATCTTTTGTTGAAGATTCTACAGTCATAAGCCTGAAAAATATACAAATTATCCATTCGAAAAATGACCATATAATCATAAAAGTACCTCTACCTGAAGAAATCACCTTAACTGAAAGTTCTATCCTGAATATCCATTCAATTTCAGGTCAGCAAAAAGTCGGTACTATAAAAATTGATATATTTGAAAATAATGCTTTTATCGGAAGAGTAAGGTTTTTTTCTAATTTCAACATAGAGGACATCAGACAAGGTAAACTTTTTGCAAAACTCCGCACTTCTCCTTTCGCATTCCTCGCTGTCGGTATGGAAAAAATCTTTAATGACTTTAAAACAAATAAACTTTCTCCACTACTAAAACAACTACTTGGTCAGAAAATCCTTCAATACAAAGAACCCGGCATTCCAGAAAATCCTTCTGATAAACTCGAAATATCTCAGATTCAGGCAAAAAAAGCAGCTGTTAACGATGATATCCCTGTTGTTCTTATACAGGGTCCGCCCGGAACAGGTAAAACAACAGTGCTTATTGAAACAGCTATGGAACTATGCAGAGAGGGAAAACGAATCCTGATAACTGCTCCTTCTCACACTGCAGTTGATAATATATGCAGAAAACTCACGGATATTCCAATATTAAGATTCGGGAAAAACCCGTCAAGCATAGCACCGGACATAATAGAAAAATACTGGATCGGAAAAGAACTTAATGTTGTTAATTTTGTAGAAAAACGAAAAAAATTCGACGGAGGCGGCATTTATACCGGTACACATGTAGGCTTAATGAAAGATTCGATAATTCAGGATGAAGTTTATAAAAACGGCTTTTTTGATGTAATTATTTTTGATGAAGCAGGTATGGCTGCAACTTCCGAATTTTTTATCCTCGCTTCAATGTGCAGAAAAACTGTACTGTTCGGTGATCATAAACAGCTCCCTCCATATCCTCTCTCTGATACTGTAAAAAAAATACTCGATAATGAAATCGGACCCAGACTCAAAAGTAGCGATGCTTTAATAAATTTAAGCTCAATGGAGTATTTAGCAGAGTACCGTAAATTCCCAATCATTACCCTTACAAAATCTTTCAGATGCCAAAACCCGAGACTCATCCGATTCTCGTCTATAATGTTTTATGATGCTCTTGTAACCGCAAGTCGACAGGCTGAATATTTCGCTCTATCATATTTTGAAAGAAAAAAAGTTTATCCGCCGGATACTCTGAAACTTATTTCAACTTCCGCTCTGCCTGATAAAATAAAAAATGAAACCTTTTCCATAAAAGGCGGAAAACCCGGTATTTCTAATCAATGTGAGGGACTTATTGTTATTAATACGGTCTATATGATGCTAACAAAATATCCTTTAAATGAAATAACAGTTATCTCTCCTTATAAAGCTCAGACAAAACTCATTCGCTCAATTCTTCAATCAGATACCGCCGCCGGAATCTTAAAAAAGAATATCTCTGAAAAAGAATGGAAAAAATTCCTTTTCACAAGAATATCGACAGTCGACAGCTTCCAGGGCGGGGAAAGTGATGCAGTCATTATCTCTTATGTAAGAAGTAATAAAGATAACTCTCTTGGATTCACTGACAACCATAACAGAATAAATGTAGCTCATACAAGATGCAGAAAGGAAATGATTATTATCGGAGATATCGAATGCCTTAAAAAAGGCGCTGATAATCCGATTTTTGAACGCCTTGAAAGAAGTATTAAACGGGATGGTAAAATAATTGAAATCGATATTAAAGCTTTGAAACAATTACAGAAAAATATTACCGATCCTGAAAATATCGATTTCTCTTCAATTAACAGCATTGAATTTTTTGAGACAGAAAATGAAACAGAAATACTAAAAATAAACTCTATTCAACCTGAACTCAAAACTCCGGAAAAGTTAAAACCTGCAACAAAAAAAGTTTCAGATAAATCTAAAACTCCGGAATCCGTAGAAGAATTGAAAAAAGAACAGAAACTCACTGCACCTGAAATTCCTGCAGAACTTCACTCTGAGGTGAAAGAAAATCAGTCTGTTTCTACCGAAAATGATTCTGAAAATGTAATAATTAATGTATCTGCTGAAACTGATACAAATACGACTATTGAATCGGAACAAAATACAGAAACAGACAGACTCGAAGAGGAGACTTCCACTCTACAGTATATTGAAATCCCCGGAATGGCACAACCGGATCTTTTTTAATCATTAAAAAAAATTTGCCTGAGCCTGAAAAAAATCTTATTTTAGATTAAGTGTACATTTAACCCAAAAATTTAAATTTCAGGAATTGATTTTGTATTTGCAGATGATATATATTCTTTTATGAAAAAATTCAAAACTGATATTATTTTTACCATGTTAACGATTATATGCGGGGCATATATTGTTTGTTCATATCCGTTTTTTAAAATCCCATACGATATGTGGGATCATATGTCCCGTATTGCCGAACTCTATCGTGAAAATAGTATGTACTACTACTGTCCCTTTTTCAGGCACGGCGGACGCGGATATGTATGGTATAAATTGTGGGCGGAATTCTTTCATCTGACCGGCATTTCATCTCCCTGGCTCTGGACAAAGGTCATTCATGTTATCCAGTTCTCCATGATCGGCGTTGCCTGTTTTTATTACTTTAAAACTCTGTTTAAAATATTACTGCCCGATTCTAATCTGGGTAAATATGCCGCTCTCTTTTCTGTTGTTATATGGTTTCTCGGACTCGGTTTTCCCTCAGTCGCTTATCATAATACATGGATTGCATGGTATTCATTGAATTACCAGTGTATGAGCATGGCTCTATTCTGGCTGGGCAGTGCCACAGCTCTGCGGTTATGTTTTATGAATCCGCCTTTAGACAGAATTATGAAATGTGAATATGAACCTGAAAAACAGGAAATAAGCAGTTCTGAATCTGAAAAGAGTTTTCCGTTCAATATACTGTTTCAGTATCTGCTTCTGCTTGCTGTATTTATTTTAATTGTCCTGATTCATCCTTTAGAATCAGCTTATCTTGCGGTGCATTCTTTTTTTATAGGACTCGCGGCTGTTGTTTATTATATATCATTCTCAAATTATAATAAACGGCAAAAAATCCTTATACTCATTTCTCTGCTTTCAGCTTTTGTAATATCTGTAACTATTGCATCTGTTATTGCAGTTACCGCATCAAAAATGAATCTGATACATATTAAACAATTTCCGAAAGAACTTACAGATCTGAATTTCCCGGCACTATATAAGAAAATTTTACACTTAGGCAAAATTGCTTACAATAACAGTAAATTCCCGAAAATTTACAGTGAAATCCTTATACTCTCAATATTCGGATTTATTATTTTAACACTCAAATGCATCATTGATTTAATTATAAAAAAGAAAAATAAAATTCCGGTATCCAACAGATTCGGAAGAGTTTTTGTTATTACTTCTATTTACATTACTGCATGTACTCTTTTTCTCGCTTCAGTGCCGTTAATTAAAATAATCGGCGGAACTTTCGGACTTTTAATCCCTCCAAATCAGCTTTACCGCTTTATTTTCACTGCCCCTGCTTATGCTTTTATACCGTATATTACAATACTCTTAATTCAAAAAACTGATATCAATTATCTTAAATTGAAATATTACAAAGAGTTGACTTATTCTCTTGCAAATATTCTGCTGCTGATAATCATTATATTTGTCTCTTCATTTACCCCATATCAGAATATGTATAAAAACAGTACCTCCATGTATAATCTGCTTGATAAAAAGAAAACTGATTCTTATGATAAAAATACTGTTGAAAAATTAAAACAAATTGTCGATGAACAAACTCCAAAAGATGTAAAATATCCAGTCTACTACCTAAGAGGCGATATGGCTATGGTCCTCCATTATTATTACGGAAAATATGTGTATTCTAAAGGGAAAGAAGGATTACCAAGAAAATTTTGTTTTGTACATGCAAAAGAAACACATAAAAAAAATTATAAAAACTATATTTATAAAAAGCATGAAAAATCATTATTTAATTTTTATAAAAGAGATAATCAATTATGTACTATCAAAATATGTAATACTTTTCCCAAAGAAAAACTGATATTTAAATATTTTAAACGTCTTAATATGAATAAACTGCTATTCAAAACAAATTCTAAGAACGGGGTTATTGGAGAAATTACAAAAAATACTGTTATAAGACAACAATTACCTACAGTTGATTCAATTAAAAGAATAGATTTACTTATGGCCACATATAATAGGCACAATAATAAAGATATAGTAATAAGGATATTAAATAACAAAAATGAATTAATCAATAAAAAAATAATAAATGCTTCAGAAATAATTGATAATGCATGGAATACTATCAATTTTAATAAAATATGTAAATTAAATCCATATTTACCTAATTTTATTGAAATAACCTCTCCTGAATCTGAACATGGTAATGCTGTAACTTTATATTATTCAAAAATAAAACATTGGAAATTTATTAAAAACGGGAAATGGGTAAATCAAACTATA
>Ga0256913_10000261_pt1 | contig 26360 bp, 18 predicted proteins | sample Axial_MatmetaG_FD_185970 | JGI IMG/M metagenome (GOLD analysis project Ga0256913, IMG submission 185970) | Deep-sea worm associated microbial mat communities from Axial Seamount, Juan de Fuca Ridge, Pacific Ocean - Axial_Mat | ecosystem: Environmental > Aquatic > Marine > Oceanic > Microbial... | reverse complement strand
ATTAACGAAGAGCTGTACGACAAAGCTTATGTAGAAAAATATACCTTCGGGTTTGATGAGTTGAAGGAACATGTTAAGTCAATGACTCCCGAATGGGCATATGGTATTACTACCATCGACCCGAATATTATCAGGAAGACTGCCCGTGAAATGGCTGCCGCTTCACCGGCTGTATTGGTTCATCCCGGAAGGCATGTAACCTGGTATGGCGACGATACGCAGCGTTCAAGAGCCATTGCCATTTTAAATGCACTATTGGGTTCATGGGGTCGCAGGGGTGGTTTTTACAATCCTGAAAAAGTTCACCTTCCAAAATATCCTTCACCTGCCTATCCTAAACCAAAAAAGTCATGGAAAGATGCTTACCCTGAAGGAAAATACAATCTGGTTACCGAAGTACTTTCAACCGGTATTTGTGATGCCACTATACCGAATCATGATTTAAGTTGCCACCTGAGAGGTTGGATTGTTTATGGAACCAACCTGATGGCATCTCTGCCGGATCAAAAGAAAACGCTGGAAGCCATTAGCAACCTCGATTTTCTGGTTGTGGTTGATACAATGCCTATGGACATTGTTCAGCTGGCCGATGTGGTTCTGCCTGAGTGTACCTATCTTGAAAGGTATGACGGTATTCGAACTTCACCACACCGTGAACCGTATATTGCTTTGCGCATGCCGGCCACCGAGCCTAAGTACGAAACCAAACCTGGTTGGTGGATTGCCAAAAATCTGGCTGAACGTCTTGGTCTGGGGGACTACTTTAATTATGATAAATTTGAAGATGTAATTGACTGGCAACTTAAAAAGGTAGGCTCTTCATTGGAAGAGATGAAGCGTATTGGTGTTAAGAAATTTGACCGTGAATTTGATGACCTGTTTTTCCTTCAGGATTTGGATGATTTTGAATTCAATACCAATACCGGTAAAATTGAACTTTATTCAACCGAGCTGGAAATTGAAGGTTTCGATCCTTTACCAAAATACACTCACCATGAAGAGCCTGCTGATGGTTATTACCGGCTCAATTATGGCAGGGCGCCCATGCACACTTTCTCCAGAACTTCGAATAATCATAATCTTTGGGATTTGATGAAAGAGAATAAAGTCTGGATCAACCCGAAAGTGGCTAAGCTTTGGGATATCGAAAACGACCAGTTAATCTGGTTAAAAAATCAAGATGGAATTGTTACTGATTTTCCGGTAAAAGCAAGGGTGACAGAGCGAATACGATGGGATTCGGTTTATCTGGTTCATGGCTTTGGACATACCAATAAAAAGTTACGCCGGGCTTATGGTCATGGTGCCAGCGATTCAAACCTTGTAAGTAAAGTGCATATGGATCCCATTATGGGAGGAACCGGAATGCGAGGAAACTTTGTAACATTTCTTAAAGAAAAACCCGGAAAGGAGGATAACGCATGAGATACGCAATGGCGGTTGACACCAAAAAATGTGTCGGATGCGGCGACTGTGTAGTTGCCTGTCAAACCGAAAATAATGTACCCCACGGATATTGTCGCGACTGGATCGTGGAAAATGTGGCCGGTACCTATCCAAAATTAGAAATTGAACTACGGTCGGAGCGATGTAATCATTGCGAGAATTCACCATGTGTAAGATGTTGTCCTACCGGTGCAAGTCATATTGTTGACGGTGGAATCGTTTTAGTAACCCACGACGAGTGTATTGGCTGTGGTGCCTGTATCGAGTCATGTCCTTATGATGCCCGTTATCCGCATCCTGAAGGATACGTTGATAAATGTACCTTCTGTGTACATCGTGTTTCTGACGGTGAAAACCCTGCCTGTGTGGATGTTTGTCCTACCAGTTGTCTCCATTTCGGCGACCTGGACGATCCCAACAGTGATGTGTCGAAGATTTTGAAAAACAGAGAGTGGAAAGTGCTGGCTCCCGAAGCCGGTACCAAACCACAGTTATATTTTCTTACCTAATTAAAAAGTCAGGAAAATGAAAGAAGAATTATTTGTCAGCGGACGTAACATACCTCATATTGATCCTTTTCTCCACTTATGGACATGGGAAATTCCGCTTTACCTGTTCCTGGGAGGATTGTCAGCAGGAATCCTCTTTTTTGCAGGCTATTTTTATGTAATGCACAAAGAACGTGATATGACTGTCACCATTAAGTGGGCACCCATGCTGGTTCCGTTTTTATTGGTTATTGGTTTGGGAGCATTGTTTTTGGATTTGCATCATAAGCTCTATTTTTGGAGACTGTACACCATCATCCGTCTCGAGTCGCCCATGTCGTGGGGAGCCTGGGTTTTGATGGCCATTACTCCTTTGTCAATTATTTGGGCAGCAACCTATTTAAAAGAAGTATTTCCTAAATGGAAATGGCCATTTGCATGGCTCGATTCATTCGAGGCCTTTGCCATTAAACAACGAAAAGCCATGGCCTGGGCCTTGATGTTACTGTCGGTAATATTAGGTGTTTATACCGGAATCCTGTTATCAGCATTTAATGCACGGCCTTTATGGAACACTTCTATTTTAGGACCATTGTTTCTGGTTTCGGGGTTTTCAACCGGACTGGCAGCCATTGTCTGGATGTCGAAAAGTAAATACGAACGCAAAGTATTAACACGCATCGACCTCATTTTTATTTTTGTCGAACTCTTTTTTATAATCCATATGATAATGGGACTTCAGGCAGGTTCTGAGGCAGCAATCGAAGCTTCTCAGCTATTTCTTGGTGGTCAGTTTACAGTAACTTTCTGGGTATTTGTTGTACTGTTGGGTTTACTTTTCCCTGCTACCCTCGAAATATTGGAACTCCGGGGATACCATGTTCCTGGATGGCTTCCTTCTTTCCTTATTTTATTGGGCGGACTTATTTTCCGTTTTGTAATGATGGATGCAGGTCAGTTAACAAGATATTTATATTGATATATTAAAATTATAAATGATGAATAAACATAACAATACAGGGAGGCCTCACTATCTGAATCCCTATTTTGGCGGCGTACTGCTGGGGCTGTTGGTTATTGCCACCTTCTATATAACCGGGCGCGGACTGGGAGCCAGTGGAGCTGTTAAAAGTTCGGTAGTAACTGTTGTTGAGACCGTTGCTCCGCAGCATGCCGAATCCAGCCCTTATTATAGTAAGTATATCCCCGAGGATACATCACCCATGAACAACTGGTTAGTTTTTGAATCATTCGGTGTTCTGCTGGGAGGCTTGCTTTCAGGGGTTGTTTACGGCAGGATTAAAAAATTCAGAATTGAACATGGCGATGGAATATCCGGTAGCAAACGTTTAATATTTGCACTGCTGGGAGGTGCCCTCTTCGGAATTGGAAGTCAGTTTGGACGGGGCTGTACCAGTGGAGCTGCATTGGTGGGTTCGGCATCCTTTTCATTTGGAGGAGTAATTGTGATGCTCGTAATATTCGGAACAGGTTATGCCGTTGCTTATTTCTTTAGAAAACTGTGGATATAATTTACGCTAAAATTGATTTATTATGGGACCTTTAATACCAAATGAAATAATAACCGGAGACTGGAACTTTGTAATCGCCTTGTTAATTGGTGTTGCGTTTGGGTTTATCCTCGAAGCTTCCGGATTCTCTTCTTCACGAAATTTAGCCGGTGTTTTTTACGGTTATAATTTTGTTGTGCTGCGCGTATTTTTTACCGCTGTAATTGTGGCCATGGTTGGGCTGCTTTATTTTGATTACTTTGGATGGCTCGACTTGTCGAAAATTTTCATTTTGCCAACCTACCTTGCGCCAATGATTGTAGGATCTGTAATTATGGGTATTGGATTTGTGATGGGTGGCTTTTGCCCCGGAACCAGTTTCACGGGTATCGCTATTGGTAAAATGGATGCACTTGTTTTTGCCATCGGCCTCTTTTTAGGTATCTTTCTTTTCGGAGAAGGCTATCCTTTCATTGCAGACTTTTTTAACAGTGGTGATATGGGTAATGTTACTTTGACAGATGTTACAGGTATTGCTGCACCGTGGTTTGCTCTGGGCTTTACCGTTATTGCCTTAGCCGCATTTTGGATAACTGCAACCATCGAAAAGAAAGTTAGAAAAAACATGACAGAATATAAATTCTAATATTATGAACAAGAATTATTTATTTCTTACCCTTTTGATGCTGCTTCTGGCCGTAGGCACTTTCTTTATCACCAAAGAGGAAGGGTATAAAAACGAGATTAAACCGGAAGCGCTCCTCCGGGAAATCACGCAACCATCACGATATGTTACTACCGATCAGGTGGCTAAAATGATTATTGAAAAAGACCCTACGCTGGAACTGATTGATGTAAGGTCGGCTGATGAATACAACAAATTCCAACTTCCCGATGCTGTAAATGTACCGCTGAAGGACATCCTTACTGAAGAGGGTCAGGATAATCTTGGAATCGAAGATATGAATGCTGTATTTTATAGCAATGATGATATTCTGGCTGACCAGGCCTGGGTAATTTCAAAACGACTGGGATATAACAATATTTATGTTCTGAAAGGTGGATTGAACTGCTGGATTGAAACCATTATCCGGCCTGTTGAACCCTCGGAAACTACTTCGCAAACCGAATTTGAACAGTATAAATTTCGTAAAGCTGCCGGAATGTATTTCACAGGGGCTTCTGAAATAACGGATTCAAATGGAAATGGTACAAAGAAGCCAAAGGTAAAAGTTAGAAGAAAGAAAAAAGAGAAAGCCGCTTCAGGAGGTTGTTAATCATATTTTAATACAAAAGTTATGCATGTACACGAAAGAAACCCAAAGCGAACATTAATTACCATTATCCTATTTGCACTGGTAATTGTATTTGGTTGGATAACCATGAAAAAGCCGCTTTTTAAATATGCCTTAACCCCTCAGCAAACGGTGGATATGGTTATTAGTCACGAAGGTTGTTTTCATCCCTATGAATTGGTTAAAGCAATAGATGATAAATCGGGTGAGGTGGTTTTGATTGATATCAGAAACAGTTTCGATTATGCCAAAGGCCACATTCCAAACTCGATGAATATAACAGCAAGCAACCTTCTGGAGAAAAAGAATATTGATCAGCTCGACAATTGGAAAAAGAACAATGTGAGGGTTGTGTTTTATCACGATGATCAACTTCAGGCTAACGGAACCTGGATGCTTTTCAGACAGATAGGCTATAGCAATACATTTGTTCTGCTTGGCGGATACAGCAATTACGTTTTGCATAAAGATAATCTTCAGGAGGCAAAAGGAAAAACCTGTTTAAAAGGTACTCCCAGGTATGACTTTGCCGAAGTGGCTAAGAAGTCAGGGGCAGCGGTTATGGATGAAGGTGCAAAACCAAAGAAGAAGATAAAAGTTCGGCGTAAAAAGAAAGAAAAGGCTGCATCGGGCGGATGTTAGTTAAAAGATAGAGGATTAGGTAGGATAGAAGAAGAAGGTTAGAAAGTAGAATCCCGGCATTTAGTTTCTGAAGAAAAGGAAATAGGATGTCGGGATTTTTGTTTTGTTTTTTATTCCGGGATTTATTCCGGTTGTAAGAACACTAAGCTGACTAAAAAGGCTTTAGCCATACCCACCCTGCCCCAAAAGCACAGTACCTTATAGACCCTGAAACAAGTTCAGGGTGAAAAAGTGTAGGTGCTCTTAGTGTTTACACGACCAATAACGTCGTTACTGTTTAACCCCAACGTCATCCCGATGGAAGCGAACCCGAAAGCTTTCGGGGAGCAACGAGGGATCTCCTCCTCCCGTCATTTATATAGGTCACGGTTTTAAACCGTGACCTGAGGTGCATTGAAAAACAGAACGCTGTCATGCTGAATGAAGTGTGGGTGTTCTTAGTGTTTTACACGACCAACAATGTTGTTACTGTTTAACGGGTATAGAGAGTGGTGGTGTGTCTGTTCATCCCGATGGAGATCCAAACAAATCTAATATCAAATATCTGATATTTTCTGCATCAATCCAGCTCAATAATATTATTCTTCAGGGCAAATTTTACCAAATCAACCGTGGTTTTCAGGTTGATTTTTTTCATGATGTTGTTTTTGTGGGTTTCCACGGTACGGATGCTGATAAACAGCTTGTCGGCAATTTCGCGGTTCGACATACCTTCGGCAAAATGCTTTAGCACCTCCAGCTCGCGGGGCGAAAGATTCTGTTGTCTTTTCTCTTTTTCAGCTGCATCACTTCCCTGGGTATCGAGATAGCTGTTTAGCAAAATATTGGTAATGGTCTTGGCATAAAACTCAAAACCATTGCGCAAAGTGTAAATCGCTTCCAGAATTTCTGACCGATTGGTATCTTTGCTTAAATGACCCTTGGCACCTGCTTTAATCAGTCTCAGAATAAACTTCTCATTGTGATACAATGAAAGGACTAAAACCTTAACTCTTGGAAATAACTGAACCAGCTTCTTAATATTTTCAATATCGGCAGGATCGGGATTATAAAGGATTGTTAAAACAATATGAACAGGTTCTGTCCTTATGGTTTTAAATAAGCTGTCAAATGTCTGGTTGCATCCTGTTACCTCTATATCATCAGCTCCACTCAATAAAGTATTGATGGCATCACAAATTACAGGATGTTTATCTACAAGGGCAACTTTAATCATAGTTGAATTGACATTTTAATTGTGCGAAAATACAATAATTAAACTAATTTTGTGTGAAAGGAAAAACTACCACAATTGTTTTTTTAAATTTTTAGGATTAGCGCAGAAGAAAATATTATACTAAACATGAACAGCAATAATAGTTATTCATACCTCAACCTGCTGGAGATAGTCAGTAAGGTGAACGAGATTATCAAACAAAACAAAGATATCAGTTCCACTTTTACTGATATTGCCGAAGCTGCCAATTACTATAAAACGGAGAATCAAGCCATCTATTTGCGGTTTATTTATAATGGCACCGAATACAAAACACCCGGTTTTAAGCAGACTTCTTTTTGTAAAGAGAGCTTTTTTGAAACAATAAACGGATTAAAAGGTTACGTTCAGGTATGCAGGAGTCGCCCTTCCGGAAATGATAAAAATGTAACTGAAGATCAGCAATATTTTCTTAATTCGATAACAAACGTTATTGTACGCTTTTTAAACACCAGCGAAAGAAAAGAGGAAGAAACCGATACTGAAGGTATTGGCACTTATCAAACCGAAGACACAAACTCAGGAATACTAAGTAGTGCTTTTCTTCAGAAATTCCTGAATAAAGATACATACAGTCGCGATATCTACCACGATCTGATGCCTTTTAAAGTGAAAGAGATTTTGCTTATCTCCAGTCTGTATGATGCCTACTCCATTGAACGTGAAGGAAGGTTTACCGAACATATGCTGGGGCAATACGGACAACTTAATCTCACCTCATTCCCACGTATTACGGGAGCTTCTACCATCAGTCAGGCTTTTACACTGCTTAAACAAAAGCACTTCGACCTGATTATTTACATGGTTGGTGTTGATAAGCAAACGCCTATTGTTGTAAGCGAACAGATAAAGAAAAAGTACCCCTACATTCCCATTTATTTATTGCTGAACAACAACAGCGATGTGGGTTATTTTACCAGGAAAATTCACAAGTTCCAGTTTGTTGACAGGGTGTTTGCCTGGAACGGAGATTCCAATATCTTCTTTTCGATGATTAAACTTTTAGAGGACAAAATCAATGTTGAAAATGATACCAACGTGGCGCAGGTTAGAGTTTTGCTATTGGTGGAAGATTCGCCGGTTTATTTTTCAAGATATCTTTCGTTTCTGTATAAGGTTATTATGGAGCAAACCAAGCGTATTATTGAAGATGTGAGTGCCGATGAGCTATACAAGGTTTTAAGAATGCGCGCCAGGCCGAAAATTTTACTGGCATCAACTTACGAAGATGCAACCGGGATAATCGACAAGTATAAAGATTACATGCTTTGTTTAATTACCGATGTTAAGTATGAAAAGAATGGAGTTCACGATGAGAATGCTGGTATTGAACTGTTAAAATATACCCGCAATGCTCTAAAAAATCTGCCAACTATTATTCAATCGTCCGACACCTCTTTTGAGGAGGTTGCTAAAGCAAACAACTCACTCTTTATCTATAAAAATTCCGAATCTCTTTATGAGGAGTTTCAGGAGTTTATTACCAGCTACCTGGGTTTTGGTGATTTTGTTTTTAAAGATTCGGCAGGTAACGAAATTGCCAGGGCGTCCAATATCAGGCAGTTTGAAAAGCAATTGAAAAAAATTCCCGATGATTCATTGCTATTTCATGCCAGCCGCGACCACTTTTCCATGTGGTTAATGGCCAGGGGCGAAATCAGGGCTGCCAGTGTTATTAACCCTAAAAAGGTAAGCGACTTTAAAGATGTTCGTGAATTACGGGTTGTTTTGTCGGATTTAATTAAAGAGCACAGAAACGAGCGCGAAAAGGGAAACATCATCCCGTTTACCGAAGGAGTTGATATTTCGGAGGATAATATCTTTACACTGGCTGATGGTTCATTAGGAGGAAAAGGAAGAGGTTTAGCCTTTATAAATGCACTGATTCATAACTACGAATTTAACAAGCATATTCCGGATATAAGAATCCGTACACCCAAAACATTTATTATCGGAACCCATGAGTTTGAATCGTTTATCAAACAAAATAAACTGTTGAAACTGGCCATCGAAGAAAAAGATTTTACAAAAGTCAGGAAAACTTTTCTGGAGAAAAAACTGAGTGATGAAACCATAAGCAAGCTTAGCCTGTTGCTTGATATTTTGAATAAACCCATTGCCGTTCGGTCATCAGGATTATACGAGGACTCGTTAACCCAGCCTTTTGCCGGTATTTTCGAAACCTATCTGTTACCCAATAATCATCCTGTTAAAATGCAGCGTCTCAAGCAACTTTGCGATGCTGTAAAGATGGTTTACGCTTCGGTTTATTCCAATATGGCCAAAGGGTATGTTAAAGCGGTCAATTACAAAATTGAAGATGAAAAGATGGCCGTCATCATTCAGGAGGTGGTTGGCAACCAGTTTGAGACCCTCTATTATCCTCACATTAGCGGAGTAGCACAATCGTATAATTTTTATCCTTTCGCGCATATGAAACCGGAGGAAGGGTTTGCTGTGGCTTCGGTTGGCCTGGGAAAATATGTTGTGGAAGGGAACAAGGCTTACCGGTTTTCGCCTAAGTATCCCACCATTGAGATTAACTCGCCTAAAGACCAGTTTCGAAATTCACAGGTAAAGTTTTATGGTGTTGATTTAAGTAAAAAAAACCTGAATCTTTTTGATGGTGAAATGGCCGGGCTTGCTTTTGAAGATATCAGCACTGCTGAAAAGCATGGCACTTTAAATCATTGTGCATCGGTATATAATCCGGATAATAACATGATTTATCCAGGAATCAGCAAGCATGGTCCGCGCATTGTAAACTTTGCAAATATTCTGAAATATAATTACATCCCCTTGGCTAAAACACTGGAGGTTACATTGAACCTTGGTAAAGAAGCAATGGGGACAGCCGTGGAAATTGAGTATGCCGTTGATTTGACCAAAGACAAACAGGGAAGGGCCTCCTTTTTCATATTACAGATTAAACCGCTTATCAGCAATGATATGGATTGTAATGTGCAGCTGAGTGAGATTAATGAAGATGATGTTGTTCTTTTGTCGAAGCAGGGAATGGGAAACGGCCTTATAAAAAATATTTCAGATATTATTTATGTTGACCCGAATGATTTTAACAAAAGTGCAACCGAAGCGATGGCTGCCGAGATTGAGAAAATGAATGACGAAATGATAGCGCAACATCGAAGATATGTACTGATAGGTCCGGGCAGGTGGGGAACCCGCGATAAGTGGATTGGTATTCCGGTTAAGTGGCATCAAATCTCCAATGCAAAAATTATTGTTGAAACCAGTCTCCATAACTATCCGCTGGATGCCTCCTCCGGTTCACATTTCTTTCACAATGTTACCAGTATGAACATTGGTTACTTCACGGTTCAGCCCGATTTAGGAAACGGTGAAATCAACTTTGAAAAGTTACGTCATCAACAAGTTATTACCAAAGGAAAGTTTTTTACGCATGTACGTTTCGAAAATCCTTTCAGTATTAAAATGGATGGGAAAAAGCGGATTTATGTGATTCACGAACGGGATGAAAAAGCGGAAATTTAAGTCAATTGTTTATTTGGGTTTTATCTTTGGTAAGTGCTGCTTTCACAAAGTGTAACTCCGACCAGCTTACCTCTTCGCCTAAAGCTGATTTGGCTTCTCCAAGCAAGGCATCAGGGTTTGATTTAAAGAAATCGGTGATTTTCTCAATATTTTCTTCTGACACCATTTTCTCTACAGGGATATCACCGGTCTCGACAAAATAAGCCAGATGACCTTCGATAGTTGATATGGCAAACCCTCTTTCCTTAGCAATTTGCTCCACTGATTTTCCCTCCTGCCACATCTCAAAGCTAATCTGTTTGGTTGGTTTTTTTGGTGTTATCTCGGGTTCGTAATAAGGTTCCGGTTGAAAATCTATTTCATCACAATAGTCGGTAATTATTTCGATTAGCTCGCCTCCAAACATGGCCAGTTTCTTTTTACCCATTCCTTTTATTGCTTTCAAAGCGGGTAAAGTTACAGGGAGTTTGTTGCTTAATTCGCGTATGGTTTTCAGTGGAAGCACTCCGTAGTACGGCAGGTTCAATTCATCAACTTTAGCATTTCGCCAGTGTTTTAATCGGAGATAAAGCTCGGGGTGTTTGATGGTATCATCAACCGGTTCAACAGTTTTTTTCTTGCGTTTCTTTCGGGCCGGTTCTTCAATTGAAGCTTTGGCTTTGGCCTCCAGGTAATCCTGAACCACGAACCCGTTCTCACAAGCATGCAAGCAAGTGTGCTTGAATTCTGCATCAAAAAGAAGTTTTTTTAGTGCGTCATTCAGTGATTTACGAATGGCTTTATTATCAGTTTCTACAATTATTTCATCAGCTTTTTTCAGCACTACTTCATTAACTTTTTCCTGAAAGTAAACAGAAGCTTTGCGCACCCTTTCCTGCAAGGCCTGGTTTTTTTCTGCATCAGGTTCTGTTGAAAGCAGTGTAATCAGCTGCCTGTTGAACTTTTCTGAAACAATGACCAGTTCATTTTTAACCTTGTTACTTATCTCCAGAAAAGGGTCTTTCAAATCAATTTGCAGACTGCTGTCGTGTTCGTTTACCAGTTTCATTAAATAATAAATCCGGCGGCGTAAACCCTGAAAGTCGAAAAGGCCGCTCAGTAGCTGGCGTTGAAAATCGTGTTTTGATTTTTCAAGTTCCTGCTCATCGGGTTGTTGTTCTTCAAAGTCTTTAGTGAACCGTTCAACAGTTGTGTCATGTTTGATGCTCGTAGTAGTAATCTTACTGCTCAGTATCATTCCTTCCAGCGACTTGCACCGGCTGAGTGCCACGTAAACCTGTCCGTGTGCAAAAGCAGCCTGCGCATCAATTACTGCTTTTTCAAAAGTCAGTCCCTGACTTTTATGAATGGTGATGGCCCAGGCAAGTTTTAACGGAATCTGGGTAAAAGTACCTTCCACCGACTCAGATATCTCTTTAGTTTCATCATTCAAGGTATATTTTACTTTTTCCCATTCCAATGGTACTACATCAACAGGCTCATCATCGCCTTCACATTGAACCCTGACAGCATCCTTATCAATTTTAATAACCAACCCTATTTTTCCGTTATAAAACCGCTTCTCCGGTTCAGGGTCATTTTTGATAAACATCACCTGAGCCCCCTCTTTCAATCGCAAATCAGGTTCGGTGGGGTAAATGTAATCGGGAAAATTACCTTTAATGGTTGCTATAAACTTTTTCTCTTTTCCGGGTAATGCCAACATTTTATCATCATTGATAGCCTTGGCTTTAGCATTGTGCGTGGTAAGAATGATGTAACCCGGTTTATCAAAATTAAAATCGGGGTAATATCTTTCATTCAATAACCTTACAACTTCATCATCTATTTTATTATCCCTAACCTTATTCAATAGTTTGATAAAATGTTCATCTCTTTGCCGGAACACATAGGTTAGCTCAACGGTTACATAATGTGTTTTTTTAAGGGCATTGCTACTGAAGAAAAACGGTGTGTCATAATGCCTCTGCAACAAACGCCATTCATCCTCCTTAACAACCGGAGCAAGCTGTTGCAGGTCGCCAATCATTAAAAGCTGAACACCGCCAAACGGCTTGCCACGATCGCGAAACCTGCGTAATGTGGCATCAATGCCATCCAGCAGGTCGGCTCGAACCATACTGATTTCATCAATCACCAGCAAGTCCATGCTTTTGATAATATTGATTTTTTCTTTGCTGAACCGTTTCACTTTTGAATGATTCTCTTCCGAATTCCGCGCATGGGTATATTCAGGAATTTGCGGTCCGAAGGACAACTGAAAAAAGGAGTGTATGGTAACGCCTGCTGCATTAATGGCAGCAACACCGGTTGGCGCTACCACAACCATACGCTTGGAGGAGTATTGTTTCAGGTTGTGCAGGAAGGTTGTTTTGCCTGTACCGGCTTTGCCGGTCAAGAAAACATTCCGACCGGTGTACTGAACAAAATTGTGAGCAAGCTGAAGCTGCGGGTTGGTTTGAAAATTTGTCAAAATTACAATATTGAATTACAAAGGTAAAGGTAGTAACTTATTTTCAAAATTGAAAGAATGAGAGTTTTTGATTTTCTACAATTAATTTACCGAACTATTAATCCGTTTTTTAATAATCGGTAAAAAGAATGAAACCACTGCCAATACTAAAATTGCCAGACTCCATGGGCGGGTTACAAATTCCGAAATATCACCTTTTACCAATGAGAGGCGCAGGTTTTCCTCAATCATTTTACCCAGGATTAGTCCTAAAATAACCGGAGCCGTAGGATAGCCACCTCTTTTTAACATCCAGCCCAGCAGGCCAAAAGCAAGGCAGATTCCCACGTCAAAAAGAGAATTCTGAATAAAATAACTGCCGATAAATGAAAGGGCGATAATCAAAGGATACAATAGCTTTTTAGGAGCTTCAATAATTCGTACCCAGAGTTTGTTTCCAAGCAATCCCAAAGCCAGCATTACCAGATTGGCTAAAAAGAGGCTGATAAACAAACCGTAAACCAGTCCCGGTTCTTTTTCAAAAAGCTGTGGGCCGGGGTTTAGTTTATGAACCATTAGCGCTCCTATTAAAACTGCTGTTGAGGCACTTCCCGGAATACCCAAAGTTAACAGTGGTACCAGCGCTCCTCCTACCGAGCCATTGTTGGCAGCTTCGGGAGCAGCAACCCCTTCCAGCGAACCCTTACCAAATTTTTTAGGATGTTTGCTGGTGCTCTTTGCGTTGTTGTATGCAATAAAGGTTGCAATGGTACCTCCGGCACCCGGTATTACGCCGATTAATGTTCCCACTACTGAGGAACGCAACATCAGCCATCTGAGCCTCCATAATTTTCTAAGGGGTAATGTTTTGTTTTTGTGTATAGCCTTTTTTGCCGATACCTCTTTCTTCAAAACCTTAAAGTTTTCGATGCTAAAAAATATTTCACCCAAAGCAAACAGACCAATCAATGCAGGAATAAATTCAATTCCATCAGCCAGCTGGGGAATGTTCATACTAAAACGAGAAAACGGAAGCTGTGTGTCAAAACCGATGGTTACCAGAAGCAGGCCAATAATGGAAGCAATAAATCCTTTTGCAGGGTTATCGCCGGCCAAAGATGAAATGATGGTCATACCAAATACACCCAGTGCGAAATATTCGTACGACTCAAATGATAATGCCAGTCGTGCTAAGGGAATAGAGAAAAGAATCAAAATAATGGTTCCCACCAAACCTCCAACTGTTGAGGCAGTAAGTGATGTCAACAGAGCATACATGGGTTTTCCCTGTTTGGTTAGTTCGTAGCCGTCGAATGTGGTAGCAACAGCTCCGGGAGTTCCCGGCGTATTGATGGCAATGGCTGTAATGGAACCTCCGTAGTTGGCCGAAAGATAAACTGCTGTCAGCAGTACCAAAGCACTCATGGGATCCATCCCGAAAGTGGCCGGCAGCATCAGCGCTACGCCAATGGAAGGAGAAAGCCCGGGCAACACACCCACCATAATACCCACAACCACCCCAATCAGAATCATCAGCAGCGGTGTAAGATGCATCAATGATGAAAACCCCAGACTTAAATTATTAATAATATCCATTGCAGTTTTTCTTTTATAAAAACAGGTTCCCCAGTGGTAAATCAATTTTTAACAACATCTGAAACACGACATAAGAGAATAAAACAAACCCGAAACTATATGTAATCATAACAGGTATTTTCCGATATTTCAGAATATAAAAACCAGCCAGCAGGAAAAAGGGAGTTGATAAAAAATACCCGATCTGCGGGATAGCAATAAAATAAATCAGCAAAGCCAACAGTATTTTTCCAACAAGTTTTATCCTTCCGCTTCTAATACGCTTGTTCTTTCCTTTAAGCTCATTTACTAAATTCCAAATAGAAACAATAAATAGCAATATTGCCCAAAGTTGTGGTATAAGCGCCGGACTGGTAATATTTAACCCCTCAGGAATATCAAAAAGCAGCGTCTGGTAATAATAAAACAGGGCAACCCATATGAACAAGCCCGATAAAAACAGATTATAAGTGAATTTTTTAACATTGAACCCGATAAGTAAAAACAGAACAAAAATGACAAAAAGGGCTAACATCACAGCCATCATCAAAAGAGGAATAGGCCCTTTTTTAACATAACTGTTTAGCAATCCTGCTTTCTTAAGATAATCGATAGTTTCGGTCATCTCGTTGTCAATTTTCTCTGAAAATATTTTGGTGTTAAGAAAGTCGGGGAAGGAATTTACCTCTTTGCAATAGTCAATCCATTCCGGGTCTTGCGAAACCTTTTTCAAAACCTCAGACAGGTATTGAACGGTTTGTGGTGGTGTTCCCTTTTTTACAGCAAAACCACGCCACATCGATTCATTAATATCATAGCCATACTCTTTAAAGGTGGGTACTTCCGGCAAACTTTCAAGTCGGCTGTTAGCAGCAATGGCTATAATTCTCAGGTCATCTTTACCTATTATGTCCGATGGGTTTCCAACGTAAACCGGCGCTTCATTGCGCAACATGGCTAAAACCGACTGCGGCCCGCTTTTATAGTCGACCCACTCTGCTTTTATATTCAGTGTCTCCCAGCTTTTCATGGCCATCAGGTGATCGCGGCTTCCTGTTCCGGGCCCGATCCAAACCTGCTTCCCGTTCAGTTCACGAGCCTGAGTTACCAGATTCTCTACAGATTGAATTCCACTTTTTTTATTGGTGATAACGGCTTCGGGGTCAGAAATCATGTTAGCCAGGAACAGGAAATCAGAGATAACAACATCACTTTTGTTAACAATCAGGGTGCTTAAAAACGATTTGGTTACGCCAAGCATCATGTAACCATCCGGCTTCCTGTCCATCACATATTGCATGGCCACAATGCCCTGTGTGCCAGGATGATTTTCAATAACAAAAGGTTCTTTACAATATTTCCGGGCCAGCTCAGCAACTTTTCTCGACATCAAATCGACGGACGAACCGGGTTTGGAATGTACCACGATCGTTATGGGTTTGTTTGGATAGGCCTCATTGCTGTTACCTCCTTTGTATAAAAAGAAAAGAAGTCCCAAATAAATCAGGAATAAAAAGGTGGCAATAAACTTATAAATGCTCATGAAGACTTTCCGTTAAAACAGATACAATAATAATTCATTTTTTAATCGCTGCTATAATCTAAAATAGAATTACCAAAAATCAGCCAGACATGGCGATAGATTTAAAAGGTGCATTACCTGATGTAATTTAACAAAGTATAATTTCCGGTTTTTTCTGAATCCCTTGCTACAGGCTTATTCTTCCTTTTTAATTTATACTGATTATTATCTAAATATAGAATACATTTGTATGTATTAGATATTTTAAAACATACAACAATGAAAAATAATAATATGGAGGGTTATGCTTGCTTTGCGGAACGCCTTGATGTGGCTGTTTCACCCTTCTCAAAAAAAAATGGTGTTTTAATTCTTGAATCTGATCCCGAACCGGGATACTTTTCCAAAAGCGGATTTCCCGAAAACCTTGCTCATGCTAGCGATCATCATCTTTACATTATTACCAAGTATCCGGTAGCCTGTTTTCAGGATTGGGTTATTCAACACTCATTCGATGTTAAGAATAAACTGAAAATCAACCTTCACATCTCACCCGGACAGCTTACTTTTTTGAATGTACAGCATAATTGTATCAGAATGAGAACCCAGGAGATCTCCAGCATCAAACCCTTTATGGATGATCTAAAAAAACTGGATATCCAGTTTGTGAAACATACCAAAATGCAACCGGTCAAAAGCATTGTCCATTTCAAAAAGCACATCGAAATAAAACCAATCAGCGAAGGTATTTTTACTGACGTAAACGACAAAAACCGGCACTTTGTAGAATTCCCCTATTCAGTTGAATTTGATCGGTTTGAAGAGATGGTTGAAAGCATAAAGAACAACTGCAATTTTAACATGTTTAATGCTGCACTTGTTACATTAGCTCGCCGCGACAGAGTAATGAATTTCATCGCCATCTACTCGAAAGATTGTGACGAAGAAAAGCTGCCTGAGTTCAAATACTATCTGGATAAGCATATTTAGACAGTTTTCTAAATAAAACAGCTTCATTTTCCGGCCTATATCCTGTATAAATAGTGCTGTAATAAACAGTACTACAACTTATTGTGCACGCATAATAATTCATAATATTGAACATATTTGTATATAATATAAATAACTGACATGTTAGGGTTTAAAGTGCATCAGCTATAATTTTGTACCCTTCAATATAATATTACAAACCTATGAAAAAGATATTTGAAATTATTTTTATCATCATCATTCCCTGGATTATTATCCTGTGGATTGTATTCAACTACAATGGTGATAAAGACAGAGATTATTATCCCTCATCGGAGATTAAAATCGAGCATACAAAAGCTCCTGTTGATCACTCGAAGTTTGAGGTTTTGCAAAAGGAATTTCAAACAGGTCCTGAAGTTACCGAGGCTTGTTTAAGCTGCCACAACGGAAGAGGTGAAGAGTTTATGAAGACTGAACACTGGAATTGGCATAAAGTAGATTCAATTCCCGGACGCGGCACTTTTGATCTGGGTAAAAAAAACCTGCTGAACAATTTCTGTATCGGAGTAAACTCCAATGAGAAGCTTTGCTCGATGTGCCATGCAGGATATGGTTATGGCGACAAAGATTTTGATTTCAAAAATCAAAACAACATCGACTGTTTGATTTGCCACGACGGAACAAAAACCTATCGCAAATCCAATCCATGTAAAGGACCAAACCTGCCCGGTTCAGGAGCAGCTGACATTTCGGTTGATCTGGCTTATGTGGCACAAAATGTTGGATTACCAAAAAGAAACAATTGTGGCAGCTGTCACTTTACCGGCGGTGGCGGAAACAATGTTAAACACGGCGACCTTGAAATGGGATTACTCAGTGCTCACACCGGTCTTAATGGCGAAGTTGACGTGCATATGGGTGTTGGCGAACACGCCAATAACATGGAGTGTACCGATTGTCATAAAACACACAACCATCAAATTTCCGGTCAGTTATACTCGGTTTCATCATCCAACAGCAACCGCGCCACCTGCGAAGAGTGCCATACAGGCAAACCACACCAAAGTGAATTGCTGAATGATCACTTTAAAACCATTGCCTGTCAGACTTGCCATATCACCGAATATGCCAAACTGCACCCAACTAAAATTATATGGGACTGGTCAACAGCTGCCAGATATGATAACGATGGCAATCTTATTAAAAAAATGGAAACTGCGGATTCGACTTACACTTTTGACGGTGTGGTTTACGATGATGTTGAAATTCATTTCGATCCAAAACACGGTACCGCTGTCTTTAAAAAAGACGTTTGTCCTGAGTATATTTGGTTCAACGGTACCGCTGACCATTTTCTTATCGAAGACAAAATAAAAGATACTACTAAGCCTGTTATTCTAAATCCGCTTTTGGGCTCTTACGAAGATCATTATCAACCGGCTGACCCGACAAGTCCGTCAAAAATATGGCCTGTAAAAATCATGCGTGGCAAACAACCGTACGATGTAAAGAACCTGACTTTGGTTCAGCCTAAGCTTGCCGGGAAGATAAAAGGCAGCAACGCTCTTTGGGTTGATTTCAGCTGGAACAACTCCATTCAGGCAGGTATGGATTACCTGGGCAGACCTTATAGCGGCGATTACGGTTTTATTGAAACCCAAACCCTGTGGCCATTGAACCACGAAGTTTCACAAAAGAACCAGGCTTTACAATGTGCCGATTGCCATAATGCTGACGACAGCAGATTAAAGAACCTGACAGGCTTCTACCTTCCGGGAAGAGATCAAAACAGCTTGCTTGATTATACAGGTCTGATTTTCCTCATTCTTGTTTTGGCAGGTGTTAGTATCCATGGATTTTTCAGGATAACAAGTAGTAAGAAAAAACATTAATTTTTTAAAGCACAGAAAAATGAAGAAAGTATTAATATATAAAGGATATGAGCGTTTCTGGCACTGGACACAGGCAATGCTTATTTTACTACTGGCTGTTACCGGATTCGAAGTTCATGGTACTTTTGATTTAATGGGATACGAACAAGCTGTTCTAATCCACCGGAATCTGGCCTGGGCTTTTATTATCCTGATTGTTTTTACACAATTCTGGAACATGACAACAGGCGAATGGCGGCAATATGTGCCCTCTACCAATCTGTTAAAAGCACAGATTAAATATTACATCACAGGAATATTTAGCAATGCTCCTCACCCAACACGTAAAACAGTTTATAACAAATTCAATCCGCTACAACGATTAACCTATTTAGGACTTCGGGTTTTGATAATTCCGGTTGTTGTACTAAGCGGACTGGTTTATATGTATTATGTTTCACTGGTCGACCAAAGTGCAGTGGGTAGCCTGGCACCTGTAGCCTATTTTCACACCATTGGCGCTTTTTTGCTTATGGGCTTTGTAATCGGGCACGTTTATTTAACCACAACCGGCCACAAACCTCTTTCTGCTATTAAAGCTATGATTACCGGTTGGGAAGAGATGTCAAACGAAGATGCTGAAATTGCGCTGGAGGAGAACCTTAAAGTTGCACTGATTGAAAGTAGAAAAGGTATCAGCGGTCATGGATCAATCGAGAAAGAAGGCATGTTTGAAACTGCTTTTGAAGATGTGGTTGAAAAATTGGGTATCAATACTGAATCAACCCGACTACGTGAAAAACTACTGACATCCAACGTAGGTTATTTCCGAATTGGTAAAGATGGTAAATATCAGGATGTAAATGAAGTTTGGTTGAACCTGTATAAATGCACCGATAAAAAAGAGGTAATTGGTTCAGATGTAACCCTTGACCGAACTCCTGAAGGAAAAGAACAAATCATAAAACTGGTTAACAAAATCCTTTCAGGTGAAATTATTACCGGTGAGCGTGTGGAACGTGTTTGTAAAGACGGCACCATTGGATATCATACTGTTTCGGCAGCACCAGTTAAGGATAAAGATGGCAACACAACCGGTCTTGAAGGATTTATTATTGATATCACTCCTCAAGTGGAAGCTGAAAAAGCTCTGGAAAAGAAGATCAATGCTGAACACAAGTCCAATGTATTTTATGAGCAGATTGCCAAATCAAAAGATGTGGGTTATTTCAGAATTGGTGACCAGGGATTCTATCAGGAGGTAAACGAAACCTGGTTAAAACTCTATAAATACGACTCAAAGGACGACTTAATTGGCAAGCACTACTCATTAAGCCGCACCAAAGATGACTTTATCAAATTAAAACAATCTTTTGAAAAAGTTATGAATGGCGAAACCATTCCTTTGGGAATTACCCGCCGTTACTGTAAGGATGGCTCAATCGGTTACCACACCATCACCATGACTCCCGTAGTGGAGAATGACAAAATTGTCGGTGTTGAAGGCTTTATCGTTGACAAAACCGATCGCAAAATGGCCGAAGAAGAGCTAAAAAAAGAACAAATTTAGTAGTAGATAAATATTAGGTTTTAAGAAAAGGCTATCCGTTTGGGTAGCCTTTTATTTACTGCTACTGAAATATTGCGTTTCAACTCTATCTTAATCTTAATGAATGCAATTTATGGTAATAACGAATGTGTGAGACTTTTGGCTGAGGGTTATTTTATTTTTGGGATCGGCATGAAAACAAATTGTTTCAAACCTTTTGAGAAATTAAGAATTTATCTTTTGCTAAAGATGATACATCACCAATTACCTAATTAAGAAATATCCTATAAAGTTATCCTGCTTCCCGTATTTAGGTTGTGAAGTTTGTCTCCCAAAGTGCTTTTTAAAATTCTGAAAGCATCACGACCGGTACAGTGTCCTGTTACAATTTTATTAATAGATGGATTAGAATTTAACAGATTACCGGTTTCAATTACTGTTTGCTTCTTTTCTGATAACCCTTTGGTTAAAGGATTATACATATGGAACCCACCGATAACATTTACTTTTTTGTCCTTTGTAAGATGATTGGCCGACTCAACCATGTTCAGAATGCCGTGATGTGAGCAGCCTGTAAAACAGTAAACATTATCTCCTTCCGAAATAACCATCATTTGCTCATGCACAAAATCATCCTCCACCAGTTTTCCTTCCTTTTTTATTCGAAGATGTTTGCTGTCGGATGGTAAATTATGGTTTACAGGAATATGTGTCACCAGGTTTATCCCAGGTTGAATCTCTATATCATCTGTAACAAAAACAAAGCGGTCGCCATAGTTTCTAAATAGTTCAGGATTCACCCCGATATACTTCTTCAAAAAGAAAAGCTTATAAAAGAATGACTCCTTAGCCTCCTTCTTGATGTAAACCTTAGCTTTATCGTTTATTGCGAAGAAACGCTCAAGACCTCCGGTATGATCAAAATGGCCATGCGAAATTACCACCAGATCAACTTTTTTCAGATCCACACCCAGATTCTCAGCATTGTCTGCAAAGCTGCCGGAGCTTCCTGTATCAAACAAAATATGCTGGTTTCCGAATTCAATATAAAGAGATAGCCCTGCTTCTGTTTTCAGGGCTGTTTGTCCTTCAGCAAGTTCATTTTCAATAAGTGCAATAATTTTCATGATGGTCGTATTTGAACTGATAAAGATAATCCATGAAGGATGCAAAAGCAAATATCATTAAATAAACCTGTAAATAATGTACATTTGTTCAGTTATTTCCAATCGTTATTATGATTACAAAAGAAACCATAAAGCAAAAAACCAAAGAGAATTTTGCGCTTTTACTTGATATAAGGCATCATCTGCACCAAAATCCCGAGTTAAGTTTTCAGGAGTCAGAAACAGCAGAATATATTTCAAAGTTGCTTACTGTCTGGGGAATAAAACATCAAACAGGAGTCGGGGGTTATGGTATTGTAGGAATTATAAAAGGCAACAATCCGGATAGCAAGACCATTGCCTTGAGGGCTGACACAGATGCCCTGCCCATTACAGAACAAAATCAGGTTGCTTATAAGTCACTAAACACGGGGTTAATGCACGCTTGTGGCCACGATGTACACACCACCTGTTTACTGGGTACGGCAAAAATGCTTCAGGAATTGAGAAATGAATTTGAAGGAACCGTTAAACTAATTTTCCAACCCGCCGAAGAAGTTCTCCCGGGAGGTGCTAAACTAATGATTGCCGAAGGAGTATTGGAAAACCCTGTACCTCAAATTATCACCGGACAGCATGTTTTCCCTGAAATGGAAGTGGGAAAAGTTGGCTTCAAGACCGGGTACTACATGGCTTCTTCCGACGAAATCAATCTTTATGTTAGAGGCAACGGTGGTCATGCAGCCATTCCAAACAGAAGCGATGATACGGTATTGGCTGCTGCGCAAGTCATTGTTTCCTTGCAAAAAATTGCCAGTCGTAATGCGCCACCTGCCATCCCGACAGTACTCTCTTTTGGTAAAATTATTGGTAACGGTTTGCACAATGTATTTCCTGTTGAAGTAGCTATTCACGGTACTTTCAGAACTTTTAGCGAAGAGTGGAGAGCTGAAGCTCATCAGCTGATTACCGAAACTGCTCAGCTTACCGCTAAAGCATTTGGGGTAGAATGTGATGTGGTTATTGATAAAGGGTATCCGGCAGTTTTCAATAACGAACCTGCTACTTTATATGCCAAAGAAGCAGCCATTGAATACCTTGGAAAAGAAAGTGTAGTTGACCTTGATATAAGAATGACAGCAGAGGATTTTGGTAGGTTTGCACAAATGGTTCCGGGTTGCTTTTACCGGTTAGGAACTGCCAATGAGGAAAAAGGCATTACTTCCAACCTGCACACCCCTACGTTTGATGTGGATGAGCAAAGTATTGAAATCGGAACCGGAGTAATGACCTGGCTTGCGCTGAAACAACTGGAATTGGATTCTTAAAATCAGTGTTACAGAACAACCTCAAAAAAAAGTACTTTCTTTGTAAAAACAAATAAAATCAAACTCCTGAAATGAAAGTAGGAAACCAATCATACGAAACCGTTTGGATGGAAGGCAGTACTGTCTATATGATCCAGCAAAATAAACTCCCTTTTGAATTTGTAATCCACAAATGTGACACCTATTGGGACACCTGTCTTGCCATCACCGACATGGTAGTTCGTGGCGCAGGAGCTATTGGTGCTTCGGCAGGATACGCCATGGCACAGGCTTTCCTCATGGCAAAAGGCAAAAACAGAGCTGTTATCATCCGCGAAGCGCGTCAGGATATTGAAGCTACCCGCCCCACGGCACAAAACCTTTTTTATGCAGTTGAAAGAGTTTATCAGGCAGGATTACAAAGTCCGGAAGACGCGCTGATAGAGGCCAAAAAAATTGCCCGAGAGGATGCCATGAGTTCCAAAGCTATTGGTGAATTTGGAGCCTCCCTGATTGATAAAAAAACCAACATCATGACCCATTGCAATGCCGGATGGCTTGCTTTTGTTGATTACGGTACAGCATTGGCTCCTATATATCTGGCTCGCGATCAGGGAAAGGACGTTTTTGTTTATGTTGACGAAACCCGTCCCCGGAGCCAGGGAGCAAGGCTAACGGCATGGGAGTTGCACAACGAAGGCATTCCCCATGTAATTATTCCCGACAACGCCTCCGCATCGTTGATGATTCAAAAGAAAATAGATATGGTAATCGTGGGCGCTGACCGTATTGCTGCCAATGGCGATACAGCCAATAAAATTGGCACACTCGAAAAAGCAATTATCGCCAAAGAATTTGGTATCCCTTTTTACATTGCTGCACCCACTGCCACCTTTGATATGGAATGTAAAACCGGAAAAGAGATTCCCATCGAAGAACGGAGCCAGGATGAGGTTTTATATCAAACCGGAAAAGATATTAACGGAAACATGGTTAAAGTAATGGTTTGTTCGCCGGGATCAAAAGCCTACAATCCCGCTTTTGATGTTACGCCGGCAAAATACATCACGGGTATCATTACCGAAAAAGGAATTGTCAAAGCTCATCATGCTTCGATAAAAAAGCTGTTTGAACAATAGCAGTTTTATTTCTTCTTTTTGTCTTTCCAAAGCCCACTGCGCTTTAAGAGTGCTTCAACCGTTGGTTCATGGCCTCTGAATGCTTTGTAAAGTTCCATGGGATGCCGGGTGCCTCCTTTTTCCAAAATGTTCCTGCGAAAAGAATCTGCCACCTCATTACTGAAAACACCTTTTTCCCTGAACAACTCAAATGCATCGGCATCCAGTACTTCAGCCCATTTGTAACCATAATATCCTGCAGCATATCCTCCGTCAAAAATGTGCGAAAATGCAGTACTCATGCACGAACCTTCAATGGAAGGAAACAGTTCGGTAGGAGCCATTGCTTCTTTCTCAAATTCAATTACATCACCTTTGAACGGTTCTTCCAAAGTATGCCAAGCCATGTCGTTTAATCCGAATGAAAGTTGACGAATCATGGCATAACCACTTTGAAAACGGCTGCTTTCCACAAGTTTATCAATCAGCTCATCGGGAATGACCTCACCTGTTTGATAATGAATGCCAACCTCTTTCAGCCATGCTTTTTCAGATGCCCAGTTTTCCATTATTTGCGAAGGAAGTTCTACGAAGTCGCGGTAAACACTGGTTCCCGACTGGCTCTCGTAATGAACCCTGCTCAGCATGCCATGCAAACCATGACCAAACTCATGCAAAAAGGTTTCCACTTCACGAAAAGTCAACAACGATGGTTTGGTTTCAGTGGGCCTTGTAAAATTGGTAACCAACGAAACCAACGGCCTTATATCATAGCCATCCTGAATATACTGTTCTCTAAAAGCTGTCATCCAGGCACCACCTTGTTTATTGGCGCGCGGAAAATAGTCAATGTAAAGCACGCTGAGAAATTGTCCGTTTTCATCCAGTACTTCAAAGGTTTTTACCTCATCATGATATTTGGGTATATCTTTGTTTTCCTTAAATGTGATACCATACAGCTTTGTGGCTAATTTCAGAACGCCCTTTTCAATATTCTGAAGCTGAAAGTAAGGTTTCACCATTTCGTCATTTAAACCAAGCTTTTCCTTTTTAAGTTTTTCGCTGTAATAGGTAAAATCCCAGCGTTCAAGGCTGTCGTCCAGTCCGGCTTTTTTTGCAAATTCTGAAACCTCTTCAATATCTTTTTTTGCAAAAGAATAAGAAGCTTCAAGCAGTTCAGTCAAAAAACCCACCACTGTTTTTGTTGAAGTAGCCATACTTTGCTCAAGCACATAATTAGCATGGGTTTTATAACCTAACAACTGCGCCTTTTGCCAACGCAGGGATACCATCTTTTTTATGATCTCTTTGTTATCTTTATCGTTGTTCTGATTACCCCTTCTGGAATAAGCCATGAACATCTCTTTTCGCAATTTCCGGTTGTCGGCATATTGCATAAAAGGCATATATGAAGGGAAGTGCAACGAAAAAAGCCAACCCTCCTTTTCTTCACTTTTAGCAAAAATAGCAGCAGCCTCTATAGCTCCTTCGGGTAATCCTGCCAAATCTTTTTTATCAGTTAAGTTCAGTTTGTAACTGTTGGTTTCGGACAGAACATGTTCGCCAAACTGCAGCGAAAGCTGAGCCAGCTCTTTGGTAATCTTTCGGTATTCTTCCTTCTCTTTTCCGGTGAGCAAGGCTCCTCTTCTAACAAATTCCTTGTAGTTGTCCTCAAGCAACTTCTGCTGATCCTGCCTTAAATCAAGACTTTCTTTTTTGCCATAAACTGCCTTTACCTTTTTAAACAAATTAGTATTGAGCCAGATATCATTTCCAAATTCAGTAAGGAGTGGCGACACCTCTCTGGCTATTTTCTGAATATTCTCATTAGTTGCAGCATGGTTAAGATTAAAAAAGATATTGCTCACCAACGATAACTGTTTACCGGCATTTTCCAGCGCTTCAATGGTGTTTTCAAATGTGGGTTCGGCACTGCCGTTGGCAATCTCAATTATCTCCTGTTTTGCCTTCTCGATGGTTTCTTTAAAGGCAGGCAGGTAATCGTCCTCTTTAATAAGATGAAAAGGAGGTGTTTGATACGGTGTATTAAAAGTTTTAAGGAGGATATTCTGATTCATTATTCTATTTTTAAACGAACGCAAAGATACCCAATAATTACAGCCATAAAATAGTCTTCCTGTCACTTTTTAACAGTCACGCTCTATACCCATTAGGCAGTGATGGCGAGCCTGTTGGTCGTGTGTAAACACTAAAAGCACCCACACTTCGTCACCCTGAACTTGTTTCAGGGTGACGAAGTGTGGGTGCTTTTGGGGGCAGGTTGGTGCTTTGGAGATGCTTTATTATCGAATTACACGAATTGAACGAGTTGTAATTTCTGCAAGGCAGAAATTTTAGAGTTTTTACAACATATCTCAGGTCATGTCTCCGTCATTCCGACGACGAAGGAGGAGGAATCTCCTGAGTAAACGACAGTCTCCCTCGTCGCTCCTTGCTGAACACCAACACCCATTCTTTGTCACCCTGAACTTGTTTCAGGGTCTATTAAGCTAATGTGCTGCTGGGGTAGGTTGGTGCTTGGGAGATTCTGAAACAAGTTCAGAATGACTTCGTTCAGCATGACTTCGTTCTGTTTTCACAACGTATCTCAGGTCACGGCAAACACTAAGAGCACCCACGTTTTGTCACCCTGAACTTGTTTCAGGGTCTAAAAGGTACTGTGCTTTTGGGGGCAGGTTGGCTTGGGAGATGCTGAAAAGTTCAGCATGACTTCGTTC
>Ga0256913_10000259_pt1 | contig 26517 bp, 15 predicted proteins | sample Axial_MatmetaG_FD_185970 | JGI IMG/M metagenome (GOLD analysis project Ga0256913, IMG submission 185970) | Deep-sea worm associated microbial mat communities from Axial Seamount, Juan de Fuca Ridge, Pacific Ocean - Axial_Mat | ecosystem: Environmental > Aquatic > Marine > Oceanic > Microbial... | reverse complement strand
AGGTTGCCAATTCGCCCGACAGCAAATTCGAATTACTGCCGGTTACATAAATATCCCATTTCCCGCTTGCCAACAAATGCCTTAATGCTTTTTCAAAATGTATAATCTCTTGTACTTCATCTATCATCAATACCGCAGGATTTCCGTCCTTGTTTTGATTTTCCGCATATTGAACTAAATCCTTATAATCTTTGATAAAATCAAAATTAATATCCTCTTTATTAATATAAACAATATCAATATTATTCTTTACGTTTTCTATTTCATCCTTTATTTGACGCAAAAAATAACTTTTTCCGGTTCGCCGTTGACCGGTGATCACCTTTATCAATTCCTTACCGATAAATGGTTTTATTTTGTCAAAATAATATGTTCGTTTTGTAATTTTCATTTTTTATGTTATAGTATAAACTTTTACAAAAATATAAAAAGTTTATAGCATAATATAATTATTTGTATTTTATTAAATAAAAATATAGACCTGATATGTAAAACAAACTGAAAATCAATACGTTTAATCCTATTTTTTCCTTTTTGAATTTTTTATTCAAAAACCTATCCAATTTAGGTTTGAGTTCCGTAGCCCGGAGGGTGGCGCCGTGCTGGTCGTGATGAAAGTGTATCAGCGGCGTGTTTTGTTTGAGTTTGAAGGTTAATTTAAAGTTGCTCATAATATCTTATAATTTAAATAGATAAATATTGTTCCTAATATTCCCCAAAATAATAACATTAGTAAAGGGACAAGAAGATTATTTTTTTTTAGGTAATCCAACTTTAATAATAAAAAGGAAAAACCTAAAACAACTATAGATGAATAAAGAAATTCTTCAACGTTAAAGAAACTCATCCAATTAATATCCTCTTTATCAGAGAAATAATTCATACCGAAGAAACCACTTATAAGCATAAAAGGGAGGAAAAAAGTAGCTATCACAGTATGTAAGTGATTTTCCTTATTTTCATTTTTATCGGATATCATGGCGGCAAAGCTGTTGAGTTCGGCGATTTCATCATCCAAATCCTTTACTTGTTCGGGAATGCGCATAATGCGTTGCATCATATCGTACATTTCAATGCCTTGTTCCTGTGCGGTAACTTCGCGGAAGTATATTTTGTTGACAAACAGAATATAGTGTTTGTATAATTCCTCTATTCTTTCAATAGCTTTTTCTTCGTCACTATGCACCAAATCGGATACATGGGTTACTTCGTCGGAAAAACTGATGATTGTGGCGCGTTGGAGCAGGGAGAGTTCCGCCATTTTGTAATAGAGGGTTTGCAGATGTCGTACAAGAAATGCGGCATTGTTTTTTACCAGGTTGTCATATGACGAAGTGAGCATCACCAGGCTGTACCGGCTCATACCGTATAAAGTTCCGTAATCTATCCAGCGGGTATAGGTGTGTTTGTCGAGATATCCCGGCAGTGTTAACCGGTTTTGATACATTTTGGAGGTATCGATAAAAATATAATTATGCCAGAAATCATCGGAGGTATATTTATATTCGTGCGGATTTTGAGTAGCGTTAATTTTTTGAAGCTCATTTATTTTGGCATTGTTTCCATACCAACAAAGGGTGTACATCCGGTCATCCAGAGCGGGGCGGAGGTAAATTTTATGTTTTTCCGCACCTAATTTTTCATGCGTCAAAAGGAAATTTTCGGGAAACAGTTTATTAATGAACGCCGGTAAGGTAAACGGGCCGTGATTAAAGGTTTCCGGACAATGGTAATTAGACCAATCTTCCGTTGCAATTGTTTTATTACCTTGGGTTAACCAGATTTTTTCGGGTAGTTCTTTATTTTTGACGCCTATATCTTTGTCATTTAACCATTTTGAAGGATCAGTATTGTCTTTTCCCGTTACGACTCCGTCATTTTCCAATCCTAAAAAAGGCGGAAACAACCGGCGCCCGAATTTATTGATGGTGAGTATATCGTTTTCCTCGCAATGTTCCCTGTTCCGCAGGTGAAAAGACAATACGCCTACACCGGTAGCGTACATATTGAGCAGGATACTGTCCACTTCGAGCCGGTATGTTTTATTATTCACCTGAATGTTGTAGTACATCGGTGTATCGTTCCGGTTGATATCGGCGGGCTTGTAGGTGTAATGTTGAATTAAATCTTTATTTTTTATATTGCTCGAAGTTTGCAATTTTTCTCCCAAATCATAGAGAATTTCCCTGACGAAATCGTAAAAATAATTGTATTCGTTATAAGCCGTTCCATTGGTCAAGCGGAATTTGTTTCGTTGCCAGTCCGGTTCTTCTTTTAAAAGTTCTTCAAAATCTTTCAAAGAAAACTTTTCTTTCATCGTGGCATTTTCACTGGTTTTCCATATTTCCCAGCGAAAGGGAAACAGGAAAATATGATAACTATGCATTTTGTCGTGTTGATTTTTATTGATAATTGTTTTCTCTTCAATAAATATTTTTTTCCACTTATTCAAAATATTTTCCACTCTTTCTTCTTTCATGTATTCTTCCGTAAAACCAAAATACCCATAAGGTTCCGAACCGCCGAAATAAGCTTTACAATCTTGGATTTCTTCTTTGTATTTTTCAAGGATTTTAGTAGGGATATTACCTGAATAGACGAATTTATTATCGTTGTAAATGATTAATTTGATTTTTGCCAGTTTCTCGCCACATTCTTTCGATTTTTTCTTTTTCAGACATTCATTAAGTTTATTGAAGAAAAAAGCATCTGTATATGGTGTAAAACTTTTTATTTCATTGGCTACTTTAATAATATACAAATCAGCATCTTCTTTATAAGTCAATTGTTTCTCCTGCATTTTTTTTGCTATCTCAAACTCACTTTCATCCAAGCCTTGCACTTCCCTGTCTTTATGTCTTATATTTTCTATATTTTTCAAACTTACTCCTGCTTGAAGCATTGCAGGAATATAACCTTTATCATTCAGGGCAACATATTTTTGATATTCGTTTAATTTCACATCAAGCATTTTCGCTACTTGCTCGATAGCAGCTGGTTTGCACCTGTTATAATTATGATGGTCTATATCAATGATATGTTCGTTTTCAGGACGATCATTCTTACATATTAATTCAACACCTACAATGGTATAGCCTTCATTGATCTTTTTTTCGATTATTTTCTTATAATTTTTCCAATAAGCATTATTCCAAGAAAGCTTATTGTTTTCATACTTAATATTTCTGCTAATTAAAATATTCCGGATCTCTTGCATTTCGAGGTCGGCACCACCAAGAAAGAAGTAAAAGTTATTTTCTTTTTGCATATTAAGAATTTAGGGATTATTCTGCAATCAAAAAATACATATCAGACAAAATTCTACTAAAGAATTTTGAATATAAAATCGATAGAGGAATTGAAATTAATTTTTCCTAAATGATATTCACCGGTCTTATAAGTACCAAAGATATAAAATATTGATTAAAAATAGAATTTATTATTATTATAATTTTGTCTATTAATAATTTTACAATAAAAATGACTTATAATAGCCAATATTTTTTTTACACATCAAAATCTATAGTATCGCCGATATGCAATCCGGAATCATCTTTTTTCTCTTTTGATTTTCTTATTTGGGTTTCCGTATTTTTTGCTGAGGAGTTTTCATCCGGCACTTCAGAATCAATTGCTTTTTTTTCAGGTTTAGTCAAATCCTCTATTTTGATGATCTTAAATTCTCCCAGTTTATTTCCCAATGCCTTCCAGCCCTTGACACTTACAAACTCTGTCAAATTCAATTCTTTTTCGTATTTTTCCTTGTTTTGTCTATAAGAATATTGGATAACGGGATTTTTCGCTACCGAAGCAAAATACAATTTCGAATCTTTATATTCCGATAAAAATGAATATTTTTCATCCAATTTTGATGTTTCAATATTAAATCTTTTTACCATTGACCACTGTTTTTCTCCTTCAAAATAAACAGCACTGACAATAGTATCTTCCTCAAATTTACCAACATCCACCAATTGATTATATTCCAGTTTCATATTGGCATGAATTTCTTTTACCTCATACTGACCGTTTTTGTATATCACTATTATACTGTCTCCGGTATCAAACTCACCGAGATATTTACCTCTCTGATCCTTGTTTATTTTACCGGTTATCTCATCCAGCCAATATTTCTGTTTACCGAGAGTCGATTTACCTTTTTCCAAAAATGTAACCTTTCGCACAGGATAACGGGTAACAATATTACCTCTCGCCGTACGACCTTTGATAGCAAGATTCCCAAATTCAAATTCAAAAACCTTCTTTCTTGCCTTGCTTCCGGGAGTAAGTTGGATCTTAACTTTTTCCGTCTCTCCGTTTGGATTGACTGAGAAATACAACACTTTACTGTATTTATTATCAGTGATCAAATTATATTCCTTATCCCTGGTAATCGCTTTTACCTGAAATCTTTTCGCCATTGTATTTCCTGTTGCCCCATCCAAATACAAAAGATGATAAGTAGTACGATCATCATCCTTTTTCCACACATTTGCATGCAAAAGATCCTCACCCATAAACACTTTATCACCGATTTTATTGACAACAAATTTACCGTCTTTTCTGAATGCGATTATATCATCTATATCCGAGCAATCACATATATAATCGCCTATTTTGCTATTCATGCCGATAAATCCGTTTTCCTTGTCCCAATACAATTTAGCATTATTGACAATAACCTGCTTGGTCTCAATGTTTTCAAAATTGATTATTTGGGTTTTTCTATCTCTTCCCTTACCGTATTTCTCCTTAAGCTTTTGAAAATATTTTATAGCAAAATCCGTCAGATGCTCAAGGTCATAATTTACCTGCTCAAGTTCTTTTTCCAGATTTGATATTAATTCATTTGTTTTAAATGAATTGTATTTGGATATTCTCTTAATCTTTATTTCCGTCAATTTGACAATATCATCTTCTACTATATCACGCATCAACATCAATCTTGTTTCACCCGGCTTTTTATCGCCCGGAGTGGCCACATATTTTCTCAAACCGCTATCGATTGTTTTCAATACACAATCCCAATTTTCACATTCTTCTATATCGCGATAAATACGTTTTTCGATAAATATCTTTTCCAAACTGGCCATGTGCCATTTCTCCAGCAACTCGCCTTTCTTTATCTCCAACTCCTGCCTCAACAGATCTTTGGTATTCAATGCAGATATTTTCAATATATCCCACACTGTCAAAAACATCGGTTTGTTCTCGACAATCACACATGCATTGGGGGAAATGGATATTTCACAATTGGTAAATGCATACAATGCATCTCGGGTAACTTCAGGTGAAACTCCCGGAGCAAGTTGCACTTCAATCTCAACATCTTTTGCTGTATTATCCGTTATTTTTTTTATCTTTATTTTCCCTTTTTCCACAGCTTTCACTACACTATCTATCAGATTTCCGGTAGTAGTACCATAAGGCAGTTCCGTTATCAACAAAGTCTTTTTGTCTTTGATATCAATCTTTGCCCTCACCTTTATTTTTCCACCTCTTTCTCCGTCTTTATACTCATTGACATCTATAAAACCTCCTGTCTGAAAATCAGGATAAAGCTTCATCCTTTTACCTTGAAGCACTTTTATCGAAGCATCGATAAGTTCATTGAAATTGTGAGGCATTATCTTTGTCGAAAGTCCGACAGCAATACCTTCCACTCCCTGAGCCAGAACAAGAGGAAATTTCATAGGCAAATTCACAGGCTCTTTATTTCTTCCATCATAAGATGCCTGCCATTTGGTAGTCTGTGGATTGAAAGCCACTTCCAGAGCAAATTTTGTCAATCTGGCTTCGATATATCGCGGTGCTGCTGCAGAATCCCCTGTCCTGATATCTCCCCAGTTTCCCTGAGTATCTATCAACAGATCTTTCTGCCCGAGATTTACCAATGCATCTCCGATAGCTGCATCTCCATGCGGGTGAAACTGCATCGTATGACCTATGATATTAGCAACTTTATGAAACCTGCCGTCATCCATTCTCTTCATACTGTGCAATATCCTTCTTTGCACGGGCTTTAAGCCATCCTCAATGGCTGGAACAGCTCTTTCCAAAATTACATAAGATGCATAATCAAGGAAATAATCCTTGTACATGCCCTTTAGTGTTATGATTTTATCAGTATTTTCCGGTTTTTCCATTTCTCTCGTCATTCGGTTATTAAAACTATAAAGTGACGCATCATTATCGAACACTACAATATGCAAAGATATGTTTTTCTTTGATTCTTACAATGAAATATATACTATTTTTATGATATATTTGATTTTTTGGGCGATTCTCCATAGAGATTTTACCACTTTCACAGGCAATACGAAAAAATCTCTATTTCGACCTGGCTATTCATGGGTTCCGTCTCGGCTAAGCCGAGACAGCCTCCTGACGTCGGCTCCATTACTATCCATATCGCAGTACAATCCCTGATTTCACGCTATCCCCTAATACCTGGATTAGCTTTTTCACATGAGATAAGCGATATTATAGCGAAAAATAGGTTTTAAGTTTTGGTTTGTTATCTAATTTTCGTTTATTGCAGTTTAAATATTTAAGTTATGAAACTCAAACAATTTATAGCATTTTTCATACTGATCTTTTCAAGTAATATTTTTACCGGTCAAAACAAAATTCCTCCGGCGAAAATTATTAATGATATCAGGGATGCCGTATTTTTTCAACAAATAGTTACCGATACACTATTTGACAGCAATCAGATTATTTCGATATTATCAATGAAAAAAAACTCAAAAAAATATAAAATCCGGTTTGATTACAACAGAAAAAAGCTGATAAAAACATCACGATTTGCAAAAAGAAATAATGCTTTAGCTGCAATAAACGGTGGTTTTTTTGAAATGGATAAAGGTGGTAGCGTTACATATTTCGAAATGAATGACACTGTTATCAATAGAAATATTTCAAAAAAAAATAAATGGGGAAAACCGAAAAATCTTTTGAATGGAGCTGTTATTTTAAACAAAAATAATTCCATTTCCATAGAATATGCAAAACAAGAACAGTTTTATGAGTCTTCAAAAAATGAAAAGACAGTATTGGTAACAGGACCGGTCTTGATAATCAATTCACAACCTGCCAAATTGCCTGACCTCAAATTTGTAACAAAAAGACATCCCCGCACTTGTTTATGCACAACAGACAATTCAATAGTATTTATTACCATCGACGGTCGAAGCAAAAAAGCACAAGGAATGAATCTTTACGAAGCTCAGAATTTTCTTCTAAAACTAAACTGTATTGACGCAATAAATCTCGATGGAGGCGGATCAACAACTATGTACCTAAAAAATAAAGGAATCGTTAATCACCCGAGTGATAAAAAAGGGGAACGTCCGGTTGCCAATGCTTTATTAATTTTTAAAAAGCAATAAAAAAATAATCTTTTCACAATAAAAACAAAACAATGAGAACCAATAAATTTTCAGGATTTTCAAGAGCATTTTGGACTGCAAATATCGTAGAATTACTAGAAAGAGGAGCATATTACGGAGTATTTATCGCCCTTACATTGTACCTTTCAAGAATTCTTGCTTTTTCCGATGTTGAGGCAGCTACGATCGCCGGATCTTTTTCAGCCGGATTGTATTTTCTACCGACATTTAGCGGGGCATACGCCGATAAAATCGGGTTCAAAAACGCTTTGCTATTAGCTTTTTCATTATTGACATTAGGATATTTTGGAATGGGAATATTCCCCAGCATACTGGAAGGAGCAGGTTTTGTGGTAAATAAAACCTATCCTAAATTACCAACTTCTTTTTCCACCTCTTCCAGGATCTCACAAGATTTTACCAGATCTTTCATCGTATTATGATCATTGTACAGAGGTCTGTCTATTTCAAGAAACTCAACATGCTTACGAATAGTATCATGAGCCTTTTGAACCCCCTTGCCGAATTTGTATTCTTTTTTTCTAAAATCCAATGCTTGAGCCGCTACCATAAATTCTATCCCGAGTATGCCATAAGCATTGTCCAATATTTGAAAATTCTTAATAGCGGTATTCATACCCATCGATACAAAATCTTCCTGATCCGCCGCCGCAGGAATAGATTGTATAGAAGCGGGGGTGGATAATATTTTTTGTTCCACTATCTGCATATCCGCTGTGTACTGACTCAACATCATTCCGGACATCAAACCGGGATTTTTTGATAAAAACGGAGGTAATCCCACACTTAACGCAGGGTTATTGAGCCTGTTCATCCTTCTTTCTGAAATAATACTAACCATTGTAATCACCTGACCCGCCATTTCCATAGGAACCGAAACCGGTGTTCCCTGAAAGTTAGCTCCCGATAAAGCTAAATTCAAATCCGGAAAGAAAATAGGATTATCACCAACTCCGTTCAATTCGATTTCAACCTGCGATTTTGCCCAGCGAAGAGCATCATGAGCACTTCCAATCACTTGAGGAGTAGATCGCATCGAATATGCATCCTGCACCTTGCAAGCTACTTTACCTTCCTTTAGATCTCCTCCCGACACACATTTGTTTATTGCATTTGCGCTTCTTATCGCCCCTTGAAATCCCCTTGCTTCATGTAGAAGGCTTGTGTACGGTTTCATATTTGCCTTGAGCGCTTCCAATGACATGGCAGCGGCTATCTCAGCTTGCTTCAACCATCTATTGGCATCGTAAAGAAATATTGCACTCATCGCAGTAAGAACATTTGATCCGTTGATAACAGCAAGTCCGTCACGTGCTTTCAATCCCGGTACAGGGACTCCGGCTTTGTCCATGGCAACCTGACCATCCAGCAATTCCCCTTTGTAAAAAGCTTTGCCTTCACCCATCATCAACAGGGCGATTTGTGACATAGGTGCCAAATCACCACTTGCTCCTACTGATCCTTTTCTGCACACATAGGGCGTAACTCCTTTATTGAGCATATCCACCAGAGTTTGCGTTATTTCCGGTCTGACTCCCGAATTACCATGAGCATGTACATTTATCCTGCCGAGCATAGCAGCTCTCACCCACTCTACCGGCATAGCATCCCCGATTCCCGCAGCATGATTATAAATAAGGTATTTTTGGAATTCTTTTACCTGCTCGTCCGAAAGCACAACTTCTGAAAACTCTCCGATACCGGTATTTACACCATACATTATTTCATGATTATTAATTTTTTTTTCTAACATCGCCCTGCAAGTTTTTATTCTTTCCAGAGCATCTGGAGATAATTCTACTTTTTGGTTATACCTGGCAACTTTTACCAGATCTTCAATGGTTAAACCTGAACCTTTTATTATATATGTATTCATTATTAGTGATTTATATTAAAATAAGTAAAAAAATAAAAAAACGGAGTAATTCAATGAACAGTGGTGCTCATTCTGTAATAAAACCTAGAAACAGAGGCTTGTCCTATTAAGTTTTATTTTAAAATCCAGATTTCTGTTAAACATAATAATCGTATTTCAATTCCGGTGTAAAATTACAAAAAAACTTATTAATTTGAAATGTATTTAACTATTTTATTTAATATTTATAATACCGGATCAAGTTAAAATCTATTCAGAACCCATCCAAATTCAAAATATCAACAATGAAAAGTTATATTTTGGATACAAAAATCGTGAAAAGTAAGTCTTTACCGCCAAATAGAATAGACAAAGAGTACAGTATTAGCTGTAATAAAATAGCAAAAACAAAATAGGAATAATAATTCCCAAAATGGTATAAAACAATCCTCTACCGGTAATACTGTTTTTACCTTTTACGATAAAAATACCTGTAATCGCTATGATGATAAGCCCTGCTGCAAAAAAATCAGAAAACCACAACCACCACCTGCCTGGATTGTAGTGCAAGTAATTGATTGCATGAAATACAGGACGGCGTTTCCATTTTTCATACAATATATCACCGGAAGGAAATATAATAATACTACCTTTTTTCAAAAATACCTTTACCGCTCCTCCTCTTTTCTTAATATGCTTTTTATAATTTTCTTTTTCTCCGAAAACATCTATTATATTGAACACATCCTCTTTACTATCCAAGTCATAAGAAGACATATCAATATGGAGTTTATTATTAATCTTCGCATAACTGGGGTCCCAGTCATTTAAATGGTTCAGGGCAATACCGGATAGAGAATAAATAATTGTCATTCCAAACAAAAAATATCCTACATCCCTATGAATCACCCTGAACCACCAGCGCCATTTCCGTTTTTTCCCCATTAAAGCAGCTTATTTATTGACGTGATAACTATTACCGTCCATAGAATAAAAAGAAAGGTATCCTTTTGGACTCTCTTTGATTTTAGCCCTTAACTCTTCTATTTTAGCCATATCATCTTTATATTCGGGATCTTCAGGCTTGTGATGATCTTTTACTTCAATCTCCCAATTTGATAAATAGTCTTCATCTACTCTTTTTTCCCTTACAATACCCACAACAGTAATGGTCTCACCTTCGATATTTTTATCAAATTTTGATATTTTATCTCCAGCCATTATCTTCAAGCTGGCTTTACCGTCTTCACTGACAATAACAACTTTCTTGCCCCCATGCTTGCATACATGATCAACAATACCAGTTACAGCCAATTCCTTTCCGATATAAGAGTCGGCTTTGTCTTGAAATTTTTCTACTGAAATCACTTCAACTTCATCATTTTTGCCTGCATCTGCACTGTGATTCTCCATTTCCTGTGCAAAAGCTACAAATCCAAGTGAAATAAAAAACAATAAACTAAATAATACTCTCATACTTACATTTTTTGTGAAAAAATAATCTTTTGAAATAATGACAAATTTACAATAATATTTTAAAACAACTTTGCTAATTTTGGCAAAACCAATTATTTGTTTGATATTTATAGATAGAACAAATAAAAATAAGTAAGTAAACCTCATTTTTCCAATAAGTGTACCTGTATTTTTTATGTATTTATTAATTATGCAAACTTAGTTTTGCAAATTCAGAAGCTCATGCAAAAACAAAATTACAATTAATAACTTCCAAACTTATTTCAGAATAATTAAATATTTTTTTTCAAATAAAAAACCTTGAAAACTACACACTTATGATTTTATATTAAATTTTTTTGCAATTTATAACTAATTTATTTGCATAATTAAAATATATTACTTTATTTTGCAATATGAAATAATTCATTAATGAGGATTATGTCTGTTTTACTCTATATATAGTAAAGCAAAATAACAGATGACTCGTTAAATCCAACCTGTGAGTTAATCGTCAACTTGACGATATGATAATACTAAAATAATTTTATAATACAATTAACTTATTTTTTAACTTAAATTTTATTCCTATGAAGAAATTTATTCAATCAAGAAATTTTTGGGAAAATTCAAAATTACATTTAACGGTATTTTTATTTTTCCTAGCGTTACTGTCAATTAATACGGTAGCAAATGCACAATGCTCACTTACTGTAATCAATAGCGTAACCGTGTCACTTAGTAATAACAACTGTGATGCAACTCTTACAGAACAAATGTTTTTATCTGATAATAGTAACTGTCCTAATGCTGATCATTATGAATTTGAAGTCAGATCAGCTGATGGTCAAGATGTCCTTGAACCAATGGCAGAAACAGTTGTTTTGGATAATAGTTACATCGGAGGACCATACATGGTTATAATAGAAGCTCATGATGCACAACACAATGTCTTAAATACTGCAATGACAACATTTAATGTAGTAGATAAAATGCCTCCGGTATTTGATTGCCCGGCAAATGATACAGTTGACATTCAATGTTATCAGCAAGAAACTTATAATCCGGTAGTTACTGATAATTGTAGCCCGGATAGTCTTATCTCAATTATCAAGATAGATGATAATATTTGGGATAATAATTGTACTGATCCAAATGCTGACCCTAATGTCTTTAGGATAATAGACAGAGCTTTTATTGCTGTAGATGAATCAGGTAATCAATCCGATACTTGTAATGCTGTTATAAGAGTTAACAGATTGACTACTAATGAATTTGCTACAATGATACAGTTTCCTGACGATTTGATAAAAGCTGATCAAAAAGCTATATCTTGTAAAGATGCAGATGATTACAAAGACAGTAATGGTAATTTTGATCCTAATAAAACGGGTTGGCCGTTTATCGTATATCCTGATGACCACCCGACTCAATTTGAAATAGATCATATGGATGATCAAGATACAGTATTATTGAATAATAATTGTACATTGCCTTGCAATCTTGCTTCTACATATATAGACATGAATGTTAATACTTGTCCTACATGCGTAGAAAAAACAGTCAGATTTTGGACTGTTGTTGAAAATTCATGTCAATATCCTGAAAGGTTTAGAACCAATATACAAACAATAGAAGTAGTAGATACAATAGATCCGGTAATAATTTGCCTTGATGACCAAACCATAAATACAAACCAGTTCAATTGTGAAGCAACTTATACTTTCCCTGTTCCTCAAATGTCAGACGAATGTAGTAATCATTTGGTATGGACTATTTCAGTAATGAATGATGAAGGACTACCTGTTATGTTTGCTGATACAAATGCAACTAAGTCTCCTGTTACAAGAAATTTATCAGTAGGTACAAATGCTGTTACATACACGGTATATGATAAATGCGGCAACTCAAGTCAATGTTCTTTTAACGTTGTAGTTGAAGATAAAGTTGAACCAGTTGCTGTTTGTCAGACATTCACAACAGTTGCATTGACCTATGACGGTGAAGCTCAACTTCCTGCTTTTGCAGTAAATAGCGGCAGTTATGATAATTGTAGCGGAGTAAGCTTTTTGATAAAAAGAATGGAAACCGATGATGCTTTTGCAGAATATGTAACTTATGATTGCAACGATTTGGCAGGACAGCCTTGGATGGTAATATTGCAGGTAACTGATGCCGCAGGCAATATAGGTACTTGTATGGTAAGTGTGGAAGTTCAAGATAAATTGTCTCCGACTATTACCTGTCCTGATGATATGAATGTAGAATGCGACTTTATCTACGAACCGGATAGCCTTTTAAAATATTTTGGATGGCCAACAGCACATGACAATTGTGGTTTTGTAATAACTACAGATTCTTCAACCGTTGAAAACGCTTGTTATAATAATCCTGTGAAGGTGATAACACGTAATTTTACAGCTACTGATGATGGTGGCAGAACTGCTGAATGTACGCAAACAATAGAATTTCATCATACAAATTATTTCGGATATGACGGAACTGTTACAAATGACACTGCCTTTGGAGCAATTCAATGGCCTGCTGATGTAACTATTTCTGATTGTATAGATCCTAATACTGCAAATAATTCAAATAGTCCTCTCAATCCTGCTAATTCAGGTTGGCCTATATTAAGCGAGTATTCTTGTGACCAAGTCGGTTACACCTATGATGATTTCCTTGCTATAGACAATGACAATGATTTAGACAACAATGAAGCATGTTTCAAAATCATAAGAACTTGGACAGTGATTGATGATTGTCATAAGGTTAACGGATCTTTTGCAAAATGGCAATATGACCAGGTTATTTATGTAACAAACAACGTGGATCCTGTCATTATCGGCGTACCTGATACTACTACGGTTGTATGTACATTTGACTCAACCTGTACAGCTGGAAATATCGTACTATCTTATTCAGCAGCTGATGACTGTACTCAAGATGAGGATTTAAGATGGAGATATTATATTGATAAACACAATGATAACCCAGTTGGAAATTGGGATTATACATCTCCAATATTTTCCGGAAATTCATTGGATGCATCAGGCGATTATGAGATAGGTACACATAAAATTTTATGGCAGGTATGGGATCAATGTGGAAATAGTGTTGTAAAAGAACAGTTATTTACAATTCAAAATTGCAAAAAGCCAACACCTATTTGTATTGACGGGTTAACAGTTGATTTGACACAAATGCCTAATGGCCCTGCTGCTATGATTAGAGACACTATGTTTGACGGAGGATCATACCATACATGTAATTACGATCTCGTATTATCATTTAGCACTGATACTTCAGATCATTCAAAAACATACACTTGTAATGACCTTGGAGTACAACCTATTACACTTTATGTAACAGCATTACTTCCTGATGGTACAACTACTCAAGATTATTGCACAACTTCTATTGAAGTTCAAGACAACTTCTCTCTATGTAGCAATCCTCTACCTCACGGTATAGTTTCAGGAGCAATCGTCAATGAAGATAATGAACCTGTTGAAAATGTTGAAATAAGTCTTTTGGGTAGTGAATTGGGTATTCAAAAAACCAACAGCGAAGGTAAATACGAATTTCCTCCAGTTATATACGGACAAAGCTATACAGTCGCTCCTCAATCAGGAAATGATTATATGAACGGACTATCCACATTAGACCTTGTTTATATTCAAAAACACATACTTGGAATTAAACACCTGAAATCACCATATACGATGATAGCATCAGATGTTAATAATGACAAGAAAATAAGTGCTTCCGATATCTTGGTATTAAGAAAACTCATATTGGGAGTAAATGAAGGATTTGATCACAATAATTCATGGAAATATATATCAAGTGATTACAATTTTGAAAATCCTGAAAATCCAATATCAGAGGATTATCAGCAAAACTTCAAGATCTCAGATCTCGAAAGCGACATGAGTGCTAACTTCATAGCTATTAAGATCGGTGATGCAAGTGGAGATGCTACAGTAAATGGAGATGGTGAAGTTGATTCAAGAAACAGTGAAGCATTATCATTTGTAGTAAACAACGATAAAATACAAAGAGGAAATACAATAGAAATTCCTGTTTTAGCAAAAGATTTCAATGGCATCCAAGGATTCCAGGCAACGATTTCTTTCGATCCTAATTCAGTTAATTTTGAAAGTATCGAAGCAGGTGCACTAAATATGGATATCAATAATATTGCTACAAACAGATTATCCGATGGATATCTACCGATGAGCTGGTTCAATCCGACAGCGATAGATGTTGATAACGATGCTGTATTATTCACCTTGATATTTGAAAGCAATGCAAATACAAATATCAGTAATATTCTTTCAATAAATTCTGATATTACTAAAAAGGAAGCATATAATTCATTATTGGAGAAAATGAATGTTGAACTAGAATACAGAAACTCAAATTCTTCATTTGAATTAATGCAAAACAGACCTAATCCATTTACCAATAATACCGAAGTGGTCTTCAATATGCCTGAAAACAGTGAATATGAATTCAATATTTACGATATAACAGGAAAATTGATATTTAAAACTTCAGGTTTAGCTGAAAAAGGATTAAATAGCATTAACATAAACAAATCACAAATAAGCACTACGGGAGTATTATACTACACATTGAAAGCAGGAAAATACTCAGCGACAAAGAAAATGGTTGTTATTAAATAAGTTTATAGTGAAGTGCAACTTAATTAGTTGCACTTCTTTTTTAAAAGCTATTTCTTGAAGAATAAATTTCTTCTTATTAATCCCTCTTCATATCAGTGGAGAGGGATTTTTAATTTATTCAAATCCTTATTAATGACTTACTTGTTTTGCCCAATCAGGAAATACCGAAGGGTCTATATTGAAAATATAAGTTCCAAAGTAATAAACAAACAATGTTAATACAACAGCACCTACTAAATTCAAAAACAGTCCTGTTTTAGCCATTTGCATAATTCTCAATCGCCGGGTACCAAATACTATCGCATTTGGTGGAGTGGCAACCGGCAGCATAAACGCCATTGAACCTGCAATAGTAGCCGGCAACATAAACAACAATGGATTTGTCTCAATACTTATAGCCAATCCTGCAAGAATAGGAAGAAATGTTTCAACTGTAGCTGTATTTGAAGTCAATTCAGTCAAAAAAGTCACTATCAAGGCAATACTTAAAATAATTATTATCGGATGAACCGCTTGCAACCATTTCAATTGATCTCCAAACCAAGTAGACAATCCGGATTCCTTAAAACCACTAGCTAAAGCAAAGCCTCCACCAAATAATAGAATAATCTCCCATGGTATATCTTCAGCAGCTTTCCAATCCATTAAAAATTTCCCCTTTTCTTTTTTCGAAGGAATCACAAACAATACAAGAGCAACAATAATGGCAACCGTACCATCATTTATATATTTCGGATGTCCGAATAAATTTGCCCATCCTTTTATATTAATAAATCCGATATTAATATCTGACCTGAAAAACCATAAAAAAGCTAACAAGACAAAAATAAATCCGATAACTTTTTCCTCATAACTCACTTTCCCCATTTTTTTCATATCTTGAGAAAGAGTATCTTTTGATATGTTTTTCCAATTTTTATTTTTTCTAACAAATACAAAATAAAGGTATATAAACAAAATAATAAACAAAACTGTAGTAATAGGAATAGCAAAAATGAACCAAGTTGAAAAAGATATTTCAGGAGCATTTGGAAAATAGATATGAAATATTCTCGCAAAAGATAAATTCGGTGGTGTCCCAACCAAGGTGGCAATACCTCCGACAGATGCGCTATATGCTGTCGCAAGTAAAAGCCCGACTGCAAAATGTTTTACTTTCTCCCTCCCGTTCAACTCCTCAAGTTTAACTATAATCGATATCAATATAGGTACCATCATCATTGTAGTGGCTGTATTACTTATCCACATAGACAGAAAAGCTGTAGCAAACATGAAACCAAATAAGATCTTTCCCGGACTGACACCTACTATTTGCAATATTTTTATCGCTATCCGTTTATGAAGATTCCACTTTTGAATTGCAAGTGCTACTAAAAAACCCCCTATAAACAAAAATATAACATGATTGAAATAAGTAGCGGAAACAGCTTTGCCGTTCATAATCCCTAGCAAAGGAAATAGCGCTATGGGCAACAAAGACGTTACTGCCAAAGGGACAACTTCAGCCACCCACCACAATGCCATCCACACGGCTACAGCTAATGTATTGCTAACAGCAGGATTCCCGGAATCCAACTTAGTAAAAAAAACTATATAAAATGCTAATACCGGAGCTGCAACAAACAATATTTTTCTCCACAATTCTATTTTCAGATCTACAAAAGATTGGCTTGTTTCTTCCATGTCTGTTTTTTGCCTTAAAGTTACAAATATTTTTTTTAAATATATTAATAATTTAAATAAAAAACAGATTTTTTTGTTACCTCGGTGACAATCCTTTATCTTCGACAAATTGAACCAATTACATCAAAACATATTTGGAAATGATTAAACAACTAATAAGATATACTGTTATTTTTATATAATAAATCAATAAATTACGACAAATAATGAATCAATTACGAAATACCAAGATAATTGCCACAATAGGACCTGCTACAAATACAAGGGAAAAGATACTGGAACTTGCCGAAGCAGGAGTAGATATTTTTAGATTCAACTTTTCTCATAGCGATTTGGATTTATATTCAAAGTTGATTAAAGATATAAATGAGATCAATGAAGAATACGATCATACTTTGGGAATATTGGCTGACTTACAAGGACCGAAGATAAGAATAGGAAATATAGAAAATGAAAAATTCAGACTTAAAGACGGTGATATTGTAATTATTAGCAGCGACAATAAACTAAGTGACAAAACCAATATCCATATATCCTATCCGGGGCTTGAAGAAGATGTAAAAAAAGGAGATAAGGTTTTTATCGATGATGGGAAAATCGTATTGAGAATAATAACAGATAAAGATGACGGTGAAATAACAGCCAAAGTCATATCCGGTGGTCTTGTTACTCCTCGTAAAGGTGTAAATTTTCCCGATACTAAAATGAATTTGCCTTCTTTGACCGAAAAAGACCTTAAAGACCTTGAATTCATATTGCATCAACCTGTAAATTGGATAGCTTTATCTTTTGTGAGAAATGATAAAAATGTTAGAGACCTGCACAAAATAATCAGAAAACACAAGCACACCGCAAAAATAATCGCTAAAATAGAAAAACCGGAAGCTGTAAAAAACATAAAAAAAATACTTAAACATTCAGATGCCATTATGATTGCGAGAGGAGACTTGGGAGTAGAAATTCCTATTGAAGAATTGCCGGGAACACAAAAATATTTAATAGAGACTAGCATAAAAAAATCAAAAGTTGTAATTGTTGCTACCCAGATGATGGAATCGATGATCAACAACTCCACACCTACCCGTGCAGAGGTAATAGATGTGGCAAATGCCGTTTTGCAAGGTGCTGATGCAGTGATGCTCAGTGGAGAAACAGCAATGGGACACCATCCTCTTGAAGTGGTCAATATTATGGATAAAATACTTAAAGGTGCTGAAAAATCTTTTACTCCTCCAAAAAACAGACCTAAACCGGAACCAAAATGCAGTACTTTCACCAGTGATATCATCTGTTTTAATGCGGCAAAAATATCCAATGAAGTAAATGCAAAAGCGATTGTCGGATTAACTGTTTCCGGTTATACTGCCTTTAAAGTTTCAAGTTTCAGACCAACTGCTCCAATATATATTTTCTCAAAGGTAAGATCGATTCTCTCCACTTTAAATCTGGTCAGGGGAGTTAGAGGTTTTTACTATAATAAAAACACCAATACCGAAGAGACACATATCAACCTTGCGAATATCCTAAAAGAAAAAAATCTAATAAAAGAAGGTGATATAATTGTTCATACCGGATCAATGCCTGTTTTCAAAAAGCAGAGAACCAATCTGATAAGAATTGCCAATATAGAATAATTGTAATTACTATATTTTATCCAAAGCTTGCTCTATATCCCAAATAAGATCCTCATGATTTTCCACACCAACGGATAATCTCACAAGATTGTCTGTAATATTCAGATATTTTTTCTCTTCCAAAGGAATTTCAGCATGAGTCATAGTAGCAGGATGTTGAATCAATGATTCCGTACTACCAAGACTAACTGCCACTTTGGGAATTATAGTACTATCAATAAATTTAAATGCTTCTTCCTCACCGCCTTTGACATAAAATGAAATCATACCGCCGGGTCCATGACATTGCCTGTCGAAAACTTCCTTTTGCCTGGTTCCTTCTTCCAAAAGTCCAAGATATGATACTTTTTCTATCTTTGGATGATTCATTAGATGCCTAGCTATTTTCATAGCATTGAAGGACTGTTTTTCCATTCTTATCTTCAGAGTTTCAAGACTTCTCATCAACAACCAAGAGGTCCATGGGCTTGCCATATTGCCATAAAAAGTCCTAAGTCCTTTTATTCTTGCCATCAAATCCGCTTTACCTGACACTACTCCTGCTATAATATCACTATGCCCACCGATATATTTTGTTGCGGAATAAACAACCAAATCAGCACCGTGATCCATCGGGTGTTGGAAAACCGGACCTAGAAAAGTATTATCTACTATCAAAGGCAATTTGTTTTCTTCCGTAGAAAAATATTCCGCAATTTCCTTTGTCATCCTAATATCGATCATTGCATTTGTAGGGTTGCCGGGAGTTTCAATATAAATCGCTTTCAATTTATCCTGCATACCGGTCTTTTTCACCAAATCTATCAATTCATCCTTGGTATGTTCAGCGGTGAAACTCACAACATGTATTCCAAACCTTGTCAAAATATGATTTATGAAGTGACTCGTTCCTCCATAAACCGGATTACCGAATAAAAACAGATCACCGGGACTTAAAAACTCCATCAAAGTAGTTGAAATTGCAGCCATACCACTCTCGAAAACAGCAGATTCATCAGCGCCATCCCAGACAGCTAGTCTTTCTTCCAGAATTTGTAAATTCGGATTATTCAACCTGCTATATATCAAACCGAGTTGTTCTCCTTTCTTTGCATCTCTCAAACCGTAAGCAAGTTCGAAAAATGCTTTTCCTTCTGCCGCAGATTTAAAAGCAAAAGTTGAAGTTTGAAATATAGGACTTTTTACCGACCCTTCAGATAAAAAAGGATCATAACCCAATGAAGTCATGTGAGTCTCAGGATGCATTTTATGGTCTGTTTTTTTCATATCAATATATTTTGAATTTTACGTAAAGTTATACTATTTTCCTCATTTTTACAATAGATCGGAATTCATTTCTATAACTACCTATAATTTTAGAAATATTTTCTTATTTTTACTAAAAATATAATTGTAATGGAAAAATTTTCAAACAAAATGGAATTAGATGCTATTGATAAAAAAATTCTTGAGATGCTTCAAGAAGATGCAAAATACACAAATAAAGAGATCGCAGCTCAACTGGGACTAACTATCACTCCGGTATATGAAAGAATAAAAAAATTAAAACGCTCAGGTATAATACAAAAAACCATTACCATCATCGATCCCAAAAAAGCCGGAAAAAATATATTGGCTTTTTGCAATGTTTCACTAAAAGAGCATACTCTGGATTACATCAATGAATTTCAGGATAAGATTGTAGGACTCGAAGAAGTACAGGCTTGTTATCATATCGCAGGGCAATATGATTATTTGCTTACCGTTTATGCCGATGATATGGATGAATACCAAAATTTTATCACTACCAAATTGGCAGCTATTGAAAATATAGCTCACGTACAAAGCTCTTTTGTAATGAAAGAAATCAAAAAAGAGTATTCAATAAAGATGAAATAAAGAATCTGTTCCCAAAAATATTTTAACCATATTTTCAAGATGATTTTTACTGTTTTTCATAGCATCATTGATATCTATCGAATGTGAGATTATATCATCTATGTAGAAGGGATTAAGTTTTCCCAAATCCAATTCCGGCAATTCATTTTTACCGACAAATAATACAAGAGGTTTATTATGTTCTTTAGCTAATTGAGCTATCTTGCTAATTACTTTCCCTTGCAAACTTTGTTTATCCAGTTTTCCTTCGCCCGAAACAACATAATCAGTTTTTTCCAGATATTTTCTAAATTCCGTAATATCGATAAAAAAGTCTATTCCACTTTTTATTTCCGCTCCCGCCAATCCATACATTCCTGCAGCCACTCCACCGGCAGCTCCCCCGCCCTTTACATTGGAAATATCCAAACCGGTTTCTCTTTTGACGATTTTAGAGAAATTTCTTAATCCATCATCCAAAATTTCAATTTCAGACCGGGAAGCACCTTTTTGTTTTGCATAAATATAAGCAGCACCATTTAGACCGGTCAATTTATTTTTTACATCGGACAACACATAAAAAGAAACACTGGCGGGGTTGTACTTCAAGTTATTATTTTCAATAGCACATATCTTTATCAGGTTTTCACCGGCAGGATAAAGCTCCGTCCCCGATTGATCCATAAATCTGTAACCCAATGCATTTAAGATACCTGTTCCTGCATCATTAGTGGAACTTCCACCTACAAATAAAAAAACATCTTTAGCGCCTCTGTTTATTGCATCCAGAATCAGTTCTCCGGTACCATGAGTAGTAGTATACATAGGATTTCTTTTTGCTTTATCCAGCAATGTTAATCCCGAGGCTAGAGCCAATTCAATATAAGCATTTTTACCATCAAGGAGATAAGATGCCTTTATCGCTTTCCCAATAGGATCTCTTACATCAACAATTATCCTTTTTGCAGTAATATAATTTTTTAGAATCGATAGTGAACCTTCGCCTCCGTCAGCAAGAGGAAGCAAAACCGTTTTAATATCATCTTTATGTCCATACAAACCTTTTTCGATTGCTTTACAGACTTCTATTGCCGAAAGCGATCCTTTAAATTTGTCAGGTGATACAAGAAACAACATCCGGATACTATTGCACAATCAATTTTTTAAAATAAACGGTGTTATCTATATTCATTTTAACAAGATAAACTCCGGGTTTTAATATAGAGATATTAATGATTTTGCCATATTCATTTTTTTCAATCACTTTACTTTCTATAAATTTACCTGTAATATCCAATATTTTAATATTAAGATAATTTATATTTCCGCCAAGTTTTTTAACTGAAATAAAATCCTTTGCAGGATTAGGGTAAATCTCCACCAGCTTACCGAAATTCAATGTGTCATTTTCAATTCCTGTCTTGAAATCGGAAGTTGTAAAAGTAAATTCTTCACAGCTATATGCATTTCCATATTTATTGTATGGAGTCAAATTTACATAAATTGTAGAATTTTTCGGTAGTTCCCCTGCATTAAATGAAGTAACATTACCAACATCAAATTTACTCAATATATCCTTGCCTTCACTTGTAGTACCAAGTTGCAAGTAGTAGCCTTCAATATTTTCGACCGGACTCCACTTTACAGGAGTATCATAAGCTAAACTATCGGTCTCCCCGTTTTCAAAATTCAATCCGGTTGAACATTCCGGTAATTTTGAGCACATTCCTTTATCATAATTACAAAATGCATTAAAATTACCATTGCCGGGCAATTTTCTATTGCCTATAAAATTGATGGTTTGTCCACACAATTTTTTCAAATTATCAGGAAAACAACCTTCCAGATCATTATGGGAAACATCCAAAGACTCCCAATTTTTATCTCCCAATGATTCAGGTATACTTTTCGAGATACTATTATTTGAAAGATTCAAATATGATAGATTGGTAGCGCTGGATATTTGCCTTGTTAATTTGCCTGTCAATTCATTATTTGACAGATCCAAAACAAATAGTGACTTCAAAAACCAGAATTGAAAGGGAATAGAACCTGAAAAAGAATTATTTGACATATTAATAGTCCAGGCATCTTTAAGAGTTCCAACCGAAGCAGGAATCTTACCGGAAAAATTATTATTTGATATATTCAATTCACCTAAAGACGACCAATTATTAAAACTTGTTTTGATCTCTCCCGAAAATTTATTATTGCTGATATTCAAGTAACTCAATTTTTCCAGTAATGTCAATCCTTCCGGAAATTCACCTGAGAAATCGTTATTGCTTAAATCAAGAAATTGCAATCCTGTCAATTTAGAAATACTTGAAGGAATCGTTCCTGATAGTGAATTACCGGATAGGTACAATGCATTCAGATACTCTAATTTTCCGATAATGCTATCTATTTGACCTGATAGATTATTTCCGGTAGCAAAATATGAAGGGCTATCATCGATTCTGCCATCCAAATCCAAAGATATAACCCTGCCTTCTTCATTGGTTTTCACTCCGTACCATTTTGATATATCGCAATTGGTTGTATCCCATTTATGTTTCCAAGATTCACCTCCTGCTTTATTATAAAATTCAATCAAGATATCTTTATCGATATAAAAACAACCTATGTATAAAATATCGCTAATACAAGAAGTTGCCATTCCGGCATCATTATAAGGAATTATTTCTATAAATACTTTCCCATCATAATCAATATTCTCCCAATTGTACGAAGTAATATTTCCCACGTCCAAACTATCCAAAACATCATTTCCACCATTCTCCGAACCTATTACAATTATATAGCCATCGGCATTATTTATTTTTCTCCATTCAAGTTCAACGCTTTCTTCAGTTATTTTCGAACCGGTAACCGGAGCGATCAAATTGGTACACAAAGGTGCTCCGGAACCAAGATCCCGAAGATCTGTTTGCCACATTCCTCTACCAAAGGTTCCAGCCCGCAATTTTCCAAATTGTATATCGATTTCCAGTTCTCCTATCCTGACAGGTGGCAAATCATCATTGAAAGGTATCCAGTCAGACATAGTATTATCGATATAAAAGACACCGATATACGTACCTAAATAAATGCTTTCGATATCATTATTTTGAGCAACAATTGAAGTCATCGGAACTTTTGGTAATGTCCCGTCAATATTGTTCCAGCTACTACCGCCATCCTCACTCAAAAACACATCATTGTTTATCACTATCCATAGTTTATTTTTATCCATCGGGCTAATTGCTATTCCCCTGATATTATTCCCATTAGGTTTATTTATTTCAGTCCAATTTTCTCCTTTATCGGTTGACTTAAATATTTTATCCAAATAGAAAGCATAAATATAATTATTGTCCGAAGGGGCTATTTCTATACCTCTAACTGTTGCTCCGTCATTGAGAGAACCTGATATATTATCCCAATTTTCACCTTTGTCAGATGATTTCCATATACTTTCAAATCCTGCATACATTAAATTCGGTTCTATGGGGTCCATTACAAAAGGAGTTACCCAAGCACCGTCTTCATCGGTTACCGAAGGATTAATCATATCATGAAAATTTTTACCTTTATTCTTAGATTTTCTTAAATAACCTTGTTGGTAACTTGCAAAAACATTATTCGAATTGCTATAATCTATCAGACAGTCCATTCCATCTCCTCCCATTACACGAGACCAACCTGTAATGTCCATCATATGCGTTCCATTATCCTGGGAACCTCCGATAATTAAATTAGGAGTATTGGTTGCCGAACTAATTTTATAATATTGAGTAATTGATAAATACTCATTCAAAGAATGCCAGGTAGATCCTTTATCATCAGAATAATAAACTCCCCCATCATTTCCTACAAACATTATATTAGTACCAGGCTGAAATCCAAGATAATGATGATCTACATGAAAGTGTTCTCCATTCCAATTTACCATTATTTGCCATGTAACACCACCATTAGTAGATTTATAAGCATTAACTCCACCTGCAAATAGTTCATTAGGATTATCCGGAGACACTCCAAATGTCCAGTCATACCAGGATTGCGATCCCATTTCAGGAGGACCTACTACATTTACCTGTGAAAATGTCAAACCGCTATTATCAGAGACATAAACACCTTCAAAATCATTGGCATCCCAACCGTCATTATTGATTCCTGCAAATAAATAAACTTTATCGGGAGCAGCTTCGGAAACACCGATAGCAATTCGCCCAACTGTAGGAGGAATACTGTCTATATTAATTGTAGTAAAACTATTACCGGCATCGTCACTTCTGTAAAATTTTGAATTTGCATTGCTATAAGAATAATCCGTAGCGTATATATAATTAAAATCACCGGGTTTATACTCCATATGTTTTATATATTTTCCGGAAAAAGTCTTGTTCCATGATTCTCCACCATCTGTGGATTTGAAAATACCGATATTTGTCGCGACTATCAATGTTTGAGGAGATTCCGGAGATATTAACACCCTCGTGATCTTATTTACATTTTGCAAACTTAATTTTGTCCAGGTTTCACCACCGTCTATTGACTTCATCAAACCATAAGTATATGTATCACCAGCATCCCTGTCTCCAGTTGCTACATAAATAATATCGGAATTCCCGGGATCAATTGCTATATCGGAAATACCCATCATTCTGAAATCTTTACTGTAAAAAGTCCATGATTCTCCTCTGTCAGTAGATTTCCACAAACCACCGGCAGGAGCACCAAGCCAAAGTATATCATTATCATTAGGATCATATCCGACAACATTAACCCTGCCAATACCATAAGCGGAAATAAATCCGTAAGGCCCCAATTGCTCCCAATCACCACCTGATTCACGATAGAAACCTGAATTTAATCTTCTTTTATATTCAATATATTCTTTTTCAATATTATTTTTATCAAATAGTCCTGTAGAATCCACAAAATATTCCATCCAGTATTCCCATCTTTTAAAGATTTTATATCCGTCGTCTTTCACATAATTGTGATCTTTCCATTTTTTGTAAAAAGCTTTTTTAACATCCTGTAAACTATAATCAGATCTTAACATCATTTCTTCCCAAGATACATTTGCCGGTTCATTTGCTGGCAATTTATTTTCTTGCGAAAAAAGATATTGAGATATAAAGAGAGAAATTAATATTATTAAAACTTTGTTCATGTGTGTAAATATTTTATCAATAAAAAAACCAAATATAAATAATAAACGATTATTTCTTAAACAATGTGATGCAATTTCAGCAAAATAAACAACAACATGTAATATTTATTACAAAACACTTAAAAATACTTTATAAACCCATAAAATTTTCTTGATTTCAAATAATCTTTATTGCTTTCATTTTCAAAAGCTTCTTTTTCAAATGAGATATTCATGTAAGCCCTATATCTTGATTTATACTTAAGATATTTAATTAAAAATTCAATTATATACATTAAATAAAAGGGAATTATCAACAATTCCATTTGTTGCCTGATATGAATTTTTTCGTGATTAATTATTATCTCATCATTTTTTAAATTTTTATCTTTCAGCAATATAAAAGGGAAAAGAGTAATTGCCCGGGCGAAGTTGAAAGTAATAAATTTTACAAGTATTTTGCTTTGAATAATAATCATAAATATAAAGGTAAAAATATTTTCAAAAAAATTCACTTTTTATCTTTGTAGATTTATAAAATTAATCATACCTTTGCGTTCCGTTTCAAAAGCCATTAAGACTGGAGGGGTGGCAGAGCGGTTGAATGCACCGGTCTTGAAAACCGGCGTACTCGCGAGGGTACCGAGGGTTCGAATCCCTCCTCCTCCGCAAAGCAAAAAGAGCAATACGTAAGTGTTGCTTTTTTTATGCTCAAAAACCACTCAAGCTCGCTTGATAGTGGTTTTTGAGCATAAAAAAGTAAGGAATCCTTCGGATTCCTCCTTTT
>Ga0256913_10000258_pt1 | contig 26520 bp, 14 predicted proteins | sample Axial_MatmetaG_FD_185970 | JGI IMG/M metagenome (GOLD analysis project Ga0256913, IMG submission 185970) | Deep-sea worm associated microbial mat communities from Axial Seamount, Juan de Fuca Ridge, Pacific Ocean - Axial_Mat | ecosystem: Environmental > Aquatic > Marine > Oceanic > Microbial... | reverse complement strand
TTGGTCGTAAAGAACCTCACCTTCAAAACTATTTTTTAATATTTCGAGTTTGCTTTGATTCAAGATTGTAATTCTTGTAAATAATAACCACAAAAGCGCAAAAAGGCAAAGATATTATTTTTTAGGGCAGTGTTGAAAAGGAAACATGAACAGTAGCTCAATTACTACCTTTACTTTAATAAGACAACCTTGGAAACTCAGAGCCGAAAAGATATTAAAACCCAAACAAGTTTAGCAACAATTGCTTTTGGTTTTCATCTATAGAAATCTTTGCAGCCAGTACAGCAATGTCTTCATTTCGATGCATTACTCCTTTAAATTTATTTACAATTTGTTGTTCGATTCCTTTTAATTCAATCTGCTCAATAATGCCGTTTTTTACCTTTATTAACAGATGATAACCCTCAATTTTATTCTCAAATTCGTAAGCCGGAGAATAACCATAATTCCATTTAGCAACAGCATATTTTTCGTCAATCAAAGTGTTAATGGCAGTTTTGTCTTTTTCTTTAAGCTTGTAAACACGCTTAATACCATAATAATTTTTTAAAAACCCCGTCAGGTTTTGCCGAAACTCATCCATCGACAAATAGTAATTCAATGCATCAGAAAGATTGATAACTTCTGCTCGTATTGACTTCACAGATTTATCACTAATTTGTGCTATCGATGGTCTGATTACCTTTTCCAGCTTTGTAAGGTTTGTATTAAAAAGTAAAGTACCGTGATGCATCACACGATTTTTAAAAACATGTGCTGAATTACCTGAAAACTTCTTTCCATTGATTACAAGATTGTTCTTTCCTTCGAAGCTTGCTTCTATTCCTAATGTTTTAATGAACTCTATAACCGGCATGGAGAACTGTTTAAAGTCAATCAGCCGTTCATGGTTTTCTTCATTTCGGATTAAGGTATAATTAAGGTTTCCTAAATCGTGGTATACCGTTCCGCCACCCGAGATACGTCGAATAACAGGAATATCAGCTTTGTTAGTATAACCAAGATCGACTTCGGCCATCAGATTTTGATGTTTCCCAATAATTACAGACGGCTCACTCTGCCATAACATAAGCACATCATCGTCAAAATTTTTGAGCACATATTCCTCAGCAGCAATATTGAAATAGGGATTGGTTTGGGTTCTGCTAATTAAAATCATTTTAGTATGAATTTTGATAGTTACAAACTGCCTATTGATTTATGTTTACCACAACTATAAATCGTGAACAAAATAGACAAAAACGAGTTTTAAACACTTCGTTTAAGTCATTAACCGAATTAGCTGTATACAACATGACAAATATCAGCATAAAAATCATTAATACAAAAACCTCTTTTTCTCTCCGGTTTATCCATACTATTAACTAATATTTTATACCGATTCAAACACGTACTCCAATATTATAACTCTATCTGAACATTTAAACAATTCTTAAAAATCTATATTTTACAATGTAAATCTAAATTTATATTTTATATCTGCATGGTTAATAATTATTATATACTATAAACGACAAATAAATAACGACATCCTGACTAGTATTTCGAATAATCCGGTAACTGCTTTAATTGGACCACGACAGAATGACACGATTTTTACTTATTGAACTCTCTTACAGTAGAATATTTATATTTTCAAGCTGTTAACTTTAAACAACTTCGCTGTATTTTAATTCATTTTAAGTGGACAAAGGCCTACTTTAAAACTACTTTACCTGAAAACACATTTCCATTATAATTTATAAATCGATAAAAATAGATTCCGGGAACCTCTCCGGTAAGATCAATCGCGGTTTGGGATTTTATTAACGGCTTCTTTAAAATTATTTGACCATTAATGTTGTAAATTTCCAACTGTCCCTCTTCCCCATTTACAAGGGAAACAATAATTTTACCGGCTGAAGGATTGGGATATACTTTAATCATTTTTATCGATGAATTATTATCAACACCCCATGTCAATTCAACACATCCATTTCTGGAATTAAGATCTACAGAAGTAACATCAACAGATTCACTACCAATTATTGTAGAACCTGAAACAGGTGACAAGGAAAGTGATTCAACTAACACCGTATCATTTTCTACTGATGTTGATAAATCCCAAACACAATCACCCCCATTACCAAGTGAGTCTAACTGGATAAAACCAATTTCACCGGTAAAACTCTTAACATTCATAATTCCGGCTAACGGTCCATTTCCTACAATAAAAAACTCCGAGTTGCCGGTTTCAACCACTCCAATTGGTTTAATTACCAACTCGTCAACAAACAAGGGGTTACCCACCGAGTCAGTTTTTAATATAAAACCGTCGCTATAATCGTCTCTTGTAACAAATACAAACCCATCGTCTGCCGTTGTTTGAATTTTTAGGTTTGCTGAATTATCCAAATATAAATCCGGATATAATTTAACCCATTGAATAATTCCCGAAGAATCAGTTTGTATCAGCGTTGGTACTTGATTGATATTTCCAAATAAGACCAACCCCGTATCGTTAAAAACAAAATCAAAAATGTAACAATATTCAAAAGCACCATTTTTATAATACCGTTTTGCCCACATTAAGGATCCATTACCTGACAGTTTTAATAAAAAAGAGTGGCCTTCATATTCCGAATATCCCGAAACCATATAGTTTGTATCATCAACTTGCTTTACTGAAAAGCCAATATATTTATAATCATCATCCGATTTAAATTCACTAATCCAACAAAAGTTAGCATATTTATTCAATTTAAAAACAATAACCTTTTCAACAAGGCCTCTGCTTTCCCAAACAGAACTTTTACCGGTAACAATAAATCCCGAGTCGTTAGTTTGAGAAATACTATTTAGGTAAAAATTATTAATTCCCTCTATTGTTCTTGTCCAAATAACATTTCCATCGCTGTCAACCTTTAAATAGATTCCTTTATTCTTCTGAATCAACGGATAATAGATATCCCCTATAATAAGTAGTGATGAATCGTAAGTTGAGATAACCTGTTTAAAACTAATATCATCACTTTGATTATCATTTTTCGAGATAACCCGGTTCCATTCCATCTCTCCCAACGAATCAATTTTTAAAACAAAACCATCCTCTGAAGCCCACCAATTATCACCTGCTATAACGTAACCTCCATCGTAAAAAGAGTCTAACGAATAGCCTTGAATATTTTCATCTGAATTAAACAATACTTTTGAAAAAATGTTTTGTTGTGCAGTGGTAAGATTTACTGAAAAAATAATCGCAAAAAAGAAGATAAAACGTTTCATTGTATTGAATTTTGAAATTTATCAATCACAAATATAATAAAAATACCTGAGTAATAAGTATTAAACAGCTCTGTCTACATCCACATTCCCACCTGAAATTATAATCCCTGCCTTTTTATTACGAACTTCTATTTTATTCTCAAGAACAGCGGCAAAAGGTACAGCCGAAGATGGTTCGATAATAATTTTCATGCGTTCCCAGATTAATTTCATTGCTTTCTTAATTGAATCCTCCGAAACGGTAACAACATCTGTTACTTCATCTTTGATAATCTCAAAGTTGAGTACTCCTAATGAGGTAAGTAACCCGTCGGCAATGGTATCGGGGTTTTCGGATGGAATAATATATCCGGCTTTGAAAGAGCGGTAAGCATCATCAGCACCGGCCGGCTCGCAGGCAATGACTTTTGCTTTATCTGAAAAGTACTTTGCAGCCAGTGCAGTTCCTGCTAACAATCCACCACCTCCAACAGGAGCCAGTATCAAATCAAGATCTGGGTATTCTTGCAGAAGCTCTTTGGCAGCAGTAGCCTGTCCGGCCACGATTTCAAATTTATCGTAAGGATGAATTTCAACAGCACCTGTTCTTTTAACAACCTGCTTCAGGGTTTCTTCACGGGCTTTAAGTGTTGGCTCACAAAAAGTAATATCAGCACCATAACCTTTTACTGCATCAACCTTAACCTGTGGGGCATTTTCAGGCATTACAATATAAGCTTTCACTCCTCGTAATTTAGCAGCCCGTGCCAGTGCTTGTGCATGATTACCTGACGAATGCGTTGCAACCCCCTTTGCAGCCTCATTATCAGTCAGTGAAAACACTGCATTAACAGCCCCTCTTGACTTAAAGGCACCCGCTTTTTGAAAATTCTCACATTTAAAGAAAAATCTACTCCCAAACATCGCATCAAATGTCTGTGAAGTTAATACAGATGTATAATGCACAAAAGGCTCAATCAAACGATGAGCCTTTTCGATATCCTGTTTCGATGGAATGCTAATTGTTTGCAACAGCTCTTTTTTCTAATTCTTCTTTTGCCTGTTCCATGATCTTATCAGTTGCCCGATCTAAAATCTTGTATACCTCTATACAATCAGCAACACCACTGGAATACGGATTGGGAACTACTTTATTTAAACCAGGTTCCAATGTATTCAATAAATACTCAACTTTAGCTTTATCCTCCTCACTTCTAGCTAAATCCATCACGTCCCAATAATTTTGAGTGTCCATAACATAAATCTTATCAAACTTCTGAAAATCATCCTTTAAGAAAATCCTTGCCCTGCCATCAACTAAAATACCATGTTCTGCACCTGTATTAACCACACGTGTGTCAGGTGGTTCGTTGATATTAAATGATTCAAAGCCCGCCGAGTCAATAATTCCTTTAATTCCATTATCCAAAAATTTCTTTTTCAAAAGCGCTTCTGCCAGGGGCGATCTGCAAACATTCAGTAAGTCAACAAATAATACATTCATAATTTCCTCCTTTTTTTGCTTATAAAGATACAAAATAATGATGAATTATCCAAATGAGATTGTAATCAATTAAACTGTAAACAGCATACTTGATGCTAACTATTTGCAAAGAAATCAATTAGCATTTTAAATCAATTATCTTTTTTAGATAACCTGAATTTTACCGTCAATTATAGAAAATTTAGTAAATCACGTATCTAAATACTAGCATAAAATACGGGTTTTAGAAGATAATATTTGTACTTTTGAGGTTCGACCTATTAAAATAAAATCCAGGATTCATTAATATGATTAAACGACAAGATATATATTTCGTGGCAGGATTTGTTTTACTGTTCTTGCCATTTTTTGTGAGTAATAAGGTTTATGATGCCTATACTCAATTCAATCATTATCATGGCTTTTTTATGGCTTTTATCAAGTTCGCCATTTTAGCCACTTTAGGAGAAGTTATAGGACTTCGTATCAAAACCGGGAAATACACACAACCCGGTTTTGGTATTTTACCGAGGGCCATTGTTTGGGGTTTTTTAGGAATTACCATCAAGCTGGCGTTTATCATTTTCGCATCAGGAACGCCTGCATTTCTTGAATACATGGGACTACACGACGCAAAAACAATCTTTACAGGAAGCTTTACCCCGGCGAAACTACTTATAGCTTTTTCCATAAGTGCTGCCATGAACCTTATCTATGCACCTGTTATGATGACCCTTCATAAAATTACTGATACACATATCCTATCTACCGGCGGAACCGTTAAAGGATTATTAACTCCTATTCCGTTTTCCAATATTCTGACAGGACTGAACTGGAATGTGCAATGGAATTTTGTTTTTAAGAAAACCATACCGTTTTTCTGGATACCGGCTCATACTATAACCTTTTTGATGCCTTCCGACTTCAGAGTACTTTTTGCAGCATTACTGGGAATCGTACTTGGAATAATCCTGGCAGTTGCAAATATGAAAAAATAGTAAATTAAATAAAAACAGCTAAAAATATAATTATGAGAAATACACCAATCAATTACACCATTGTAAATCAAAAAATAAAGGAGAGTGGTTTACAGTCAGTGGGTACATCTACTATTCGTGAAATAAAGAAACTGATCGACGAAATAGAAAAAGCCACAGGCGATAAATTCATTCGTATGGAGATGGGTGTACCGGGACTTCCTCCTGCACAAGTGGGTGTTGAAGCTCAGGTAGAAGCATTAAAACGGGGTGTTGCTGCTATCTATCCAAACATTCAGGGCATACAAGAGTTAAAGGATGAGTTTTCAAGGTTTCTTAAACTTTTTATGGACATTGATGTCGATCCGTCAGGCTGTGTTCCTACCGTTGGTTCGATGCAAGGTGGTTTTGCAGCTTTTCTGACTTTGAGCCGGATTGATAAAAACAAAGACACCACATTGTTTCTTGATCCCGGATTTCCGGTTCATAAAATGCAGCATAAGGTTCTAAACCTTAAGTTCGACAGTTTTGATGTTTACAACTACCGTGGAGAAAAGTTAAAAGAAAAGCTTGAATCCTATTTTAAAACCGGTAAAATTCACTCTATTCTTTACTCCAACCCTAACAACCCGTCATGGATTTGTTTTACAGATGAAGAACTTCGAATCATTGGAGATCTTGCCAATCAATATGGCGTTGTAATTCTTGAAGATCTGGCTTATTTCGGTATGGACTTCAGAAAAGATTATTCAGTTCCGGGTAAAGCTCCTTTTCAACCTACGGTTGCCAAGTACACCGACAATTATATTTTGTTTGTATCAAGTAGCAAAATCTTCAGCTATGCCGGAGAGCGCATTGGTATGATGGCCATTTCCGATAATCTTTTTAACGCCACCTACCCTGACCTCAAGAGGTTTTACGTAAATGACAAACTGGGGTATTCAGTAATTTTCGGAACGCTGTATCCACTTAGTTCAGGCACATCCCATTCGGCACAATATGCTTTGGCCGCTCTTTTGAAAGCTGTTAATAAAGGTGAGTTTAACTTCATAGATTATGTTAAGGAATATGGTGAAAAAGCCAAGGTTATGAAGAAAATCTTCACTGAGAATGGTTTTAAAATTGTTTACGACACAGATGTTGACCAGCCTATTGCAGATGGTTTTTACTTCACTTTCAGCTACCCGGGATTAGATGCAGAGCAGTTGCTTAACGAGCTGATATTTTATGGTGTGAGTGCAATATCGTTATTGATTACAGGCAGCGAGCGCAAAGAGGGCATCAGAGCCTGCACCTCGCTGGTAAAAACCGAACAGTTTGCTGACCTTGAGAAAAGGCTTAAGCAGTTCCACGAAGATCATAAAGGTTAAACCAAAAATTAAAGGCTGCCCGTTACGAGCAGCCTTTTTTGCAAACCAAAAATCCTACCTTTTGATTTAATTCTGTTTTTCGGATTTAATTTCATACGACCCGCTAATAGATGCCGGAAAACTCATTCCCTGCTGTTCCATCTGCATTTCAAAATCCTGGTCAAAGGTTGAATACACAACCCAACCGGTTTTTCTATCTACGGTCATTTCACCAGTGAGGGTTCCCTTAAGCTTGGTAGTTTCATCTGGAGAGTCAATGGTTCCAACAACACCGATAAAAGCTTGCTTACGTGTGAATTTATTAAGCGTATAGGTCATATGCATATTCATTTTAGCCATTCCTTCGGTAGTAATATCATTTGTCCAGGTATCGCCAACTTTTATCTTATGATCAGGATATATTGCCTGACTAAAACTTGTTTTCATGTTTTTTGCGATGTCATTATCAGCATCTATTGAACCTAAATCTATTTTACCAACATTGCCGTCGTTACTAATTGTAGTTGTAATGGCAACATCAATCAGCTTATTCATTTCGTCAGAAATCTTAGTTCCAACCATACTGTTATTGTATGTTGAAGAGTCTTTTGAGTCGTAAACAATATCCATTCCCATTACTGACTGGTTCATCTTTATTGCTTTAATAATCGTTTGCTGATCAAAACTATCGGCTTGTGCATCAAGAATAGTATAATCAAACTCAAAATCCATCTTTTGTGTTATGGTCATCGACTGTCCCTGAACTTCCATATCAATATCCTGATTCATGGTCATGGTCGATTTAAACTTATCACCTTTTTTAAGGTTATACTTTAATTCTATTGATTTCTGAGCATAAGAGGTCATTAAAAATCCCGGCATCATCATCAATGCAACAATTAGTAATAGTTTATTTATTCGCTTCATCTTGTACTTTGTTTAATTACAGTTTTTAATCGTCGGTAAAAATAATAAAATAATTACCGGTTTTAGCAATTCAGTTAAATCTGTTCTAACAATGTATGTTTTACATACAATTTCATCCATATTTCCTTTAAAATCTTTGAAAAAACAGACATAATAATTACTATCGTGTTCGGGAATTTCAGCATGAACCTTATTGCTAATATCAAATCCCAAAAGTGATAAAAAGCGAATCAGCCACATCAAGATTTTTAACTATAATTTGAATCTGCTCCATAATTGGCTTCATCTGCCTATTCTTATTCAAACCCAAATCCAAACTCTATACCCTTTTTAGTTGCCGGAATTCCTTTGCTCATCCAAACAGGTTCAGGTACACCTTTCAGAAAATGATCGAAAAACTGCTGCATCCTTCGGGTAAGATCACGTTCATCAGCCAGACGTTTCAGGTTATGTGGTGCTCCATTGTAAACCAACATCCATACAGGTTTCTGTAATCGTCGCAAAGCATTGAAATATTCAATTCCCTGATACCAAGGCACAGCCCCGTCTTTATCGTTGTGCATCATCAATAATGGGGTATTGACCCTTGGGGCAAAAAAGAGCGGAGAATTAAGCATATAAAGCGGAAGCTTATCCCAAAGGTCACCTCCAATACGGCTTTGTGTCTGCTCATACTGAAAAGCACGACTCATACCTGATCCCCAACGTATACCACCGTATGCACTTGTCATATTACTCACCGGAGCACCAGCCATAGCAGCAGCAAACATATCCGTTTGTGTAATTAAATAAGCTGTTTGATACCCTCCCCAGCTTTGCCCCTGAATACCAAGTTTTGTTCGATCGACATAAGCATAGCGGTCACACATAGCCTGAGTTCCACTGATAATACAATTAAACGCCGATGGTCCGGGATATCCTTTTTTATACTTGATATCAGGAATAAAAATCAGATAACCATTACTGGCATAATAGGTAAAATTAATTACCGACCTGATGGGTTTCGGGGTATAATATCTATGCAGCAAATCCGAGTATCGTTCATAAAAATAGACCAGCATGGGGTACTTTTTCTTCGGATCGAAATTCTCAGGTTTGTACAACAACCCCTGCAACGAATCTCCATCAAAGGTAACCCAGTCAACTAACTCAGCTGTTCCCCATAAATAATCTTTTTGCTGAGGATTTGCGTTTGAGATTTTTGTTGCATAATCAAAATTCAAATCACTAACATATAGATCAGGATAAAGCTCAAACGATTCTTTTCTCCAAATCAGTACATCAGTTTCCTTTGCTTTTCGCACCTGGTTATATCGATAATCATCCAATAAAACTTTTTGCAACAAACCGGTTGAGCGATTCAGTTTAAAGAACCCTGCCTGTTTACTCTTTTTATTAAAAGCCGAAAGCAACATTTCATCAGGCAAATAACGCAGTTCACGATTAAGCTTTACATATCTTAAAACAAGGTTATGCTCTCTCCCATATGATTGAGTGATGTTTACAGGAGTATTTTTACCTGATAAATCCAGTAGCCATAAATCATACTTATCGTAAACCACTGCTTCTCCTTTTTCTGTCCAGCCTGCAAATCCATACTCATTGGCAGCTCTGGGAACATCATTCTGTTCATTAAAAAAAGCTGTACCTAAGCTCTTTGTTAGATTAATACTTTTCTTCTTCTTAATAATATAACTACTCCAGCTGCTGTCCTGCATGCTGTACCAAAGTATAAATTGCTGATTGGGGGACAACAAAACTCTCGAATCACATTTAGATAGAATCAACTCCTGCCCTCCGGTTTCACGATTGACCAAATACACATCTTTATACCAGTATCCGCTCCACGAAGTCTCTACACGATAAGGTTTATCATTTTGACCAAGTGAATATTTGCCCGTTGCTTTTTTATCAATGGAAACATTTTCAATCTCCTCCGTTTCAAGCTGTACTACGTTACTATTCTTTGGAAAGAAAACCGTTGTATAACTACGTTTGAGCTCTGAGTCTTTACGTAACTTTTGCATAGGTTGTAAATATTCATCTTTCCAGTTCCAAATATCAACACTTACTTTTTCATCGTCCGTGAGTGTATCTTTCACCTCCGGTTCAGGTTTAGGTGATTGACCGAAGTAAAGCTCATCTCCAATTTCATTAAAAAATATTGAGCCATGAGTACTAACCGACCAGCCCTCTTTAAGGTTATCAAACTCTTCACCTGAAACATCAATTAACCGATTCTTTTGAAGGTTATAATAATAAAGATCGAAGGCTTTGTTTTCAGCGGTATCAGCGGAATGAGTAAATGCCAGCTGATTACCCTGTTTACTCAGTGATATATTCTCAGAGAACCCTGCATCAGCAAATAACTCTTTCAACTTTTTATCAACGGTGTTATAAACCGAAACGCTGACGGAATCAATGCTATCACCCGAAAGCTGAATAAAAGCACAGGATGCACCATTCTCCGAAAAAGCATATTTGCTGACATTCGTAAACAAAACCGAATCGCCGGTAACCGGGTTTAACACGATCAACCGTCCGGTTTTTTTGAAAAACTTATCTTTCCTTTTATCTGTTTTCTTTTCAACCTTGGTTGAATCCTGGGTTATTGAATCTGCTTTGAGAGTATCCTCCGGAGGCTTAATATTCTCCAGATAAATGGCCAGCCAATCCGAGTCTCTTTTTGCAACTTTATAATCTTTCAGCTTTGCAAGCCTGATTATTCTGTCACTATCCAACAGTTTGATTCCCAAACTATCTTTGGGCATTTTATCTTTTTTTCTTTTTTTCAATTTTGCCTGATGAACTGTATCAAATTGTGGTTGAATGGTAAAGGCCACCCATTTTTCAGTAGGAGAAAAACGAGCATTTGCTCCTCTGGCAACCGAATCAAAATCCTTATCTTTTACATTGTATAAATATAGCCATCCGTCACCCTGCAAAGGATTCACCTGATAGCCAATCCAGTTACCATCATTCGAAACAGACTGATTTTTAAGACTCTTCCAATTGTCGTATACAGAATGATCCAATGGTTTCTTTTCAACTTGCTGTCCGATCGCGAACAATAAAGAGAATGAAAAAATCACACTCAATAAAAAACGTTTCCTCATGTTAAAATATTCGTTTAGTAATGTACAATAATACACATTTTTGCAGTGCAAACGATTGAAAACCGACTATTGAAAAACCTTCCAAAATATTAATGTTAAGCAATTGTTAACCTTTTGGCAATAAACATTAATTAACAATTTAAATCCTTTAAATTCACTATCTTTGCAGTTCTTTTAAATTATGAAAACGAATAGAAAAAGTTGAGATATGAGCTATATTCATTTTGACAAAACCCAATTAATAAACCTGCAATATTCACTTTCAAAAGAATTATTGCGGACAAACCGGGCTGGTAGTTATGCAAGTTCTACCATTATTAATACCAACACCCGTAAATACCATGGATTATTAATTGTTCCTCAACCTTTAATTGATGATAAAAACCATGTATTACTCTCCTCCCTCGATGAAACAATTACGGCCAACGATTTTGATTTTCATTTAAGTGCCCGTATGTTTGAAGGAGGAACCGTTTACCCGAAAGGGCATAAATACATCAGAGACTTTGAGTCGGAACCAAATCCAAGATTAGTTTACCGACTGGGTAATATTGTATTTGTGAGAGAAAACATCTTTTCGAAAAATGAAGACCGGATATTAGTTCGCTATACACTGGAGGATGCACAATCAAAAGTAACGTTCAAAATAAGTCCGTTCCTTGCCTATCGCAATACCGATTCTCTTTCTGTTGCTAACACATGGGTTGACACAAGATATAAAGAGGTTAAAAACGGAATCAGCTGGCAGATGTATCAGGGATATTCTAAGATATTTATGCAGTTTTCATCGAAAGCCCGTTATACCCATGTTCCTGACTGGCATCACAAGATAGAATATATCCGCGAAATGGAGAGAGGCTATCCACACACCGAAGACCTTTACGTTCCCGGGTATTTTGAGATCGATATGAAAAAAGGTGATTCGATTGTAATCTCAATCGGGCTTAAAGAAGCTACCCCTTCCCATTTTAAGCGACAGTTTAATTCGGAAATCAACAAAAGAACACAGCGCGACAGTTTTGAACACTGCCTGATTAATGCTGCTGAAGAGTTTGTTGTAAAACAGGATAAAAAAACCATGATCATTGCAGGTTACCCCTGGTTTGGTCGATGGGGCCGCGACACCTTCATTTCGTTACCCGGATTAACCCTTGCACGTAATGATGAGAAGACTTTTAAAGAAGTGGTGAAAACAATGCTTTCAGAGTTGAAAGATGGTCTTTTCCCAAATGTTGGTCACGGTAAAGATGCATCCTATAACAGCGTGGATTCATCCATGTGGTTTTTCTGGGCATTGCACCAATTCAGCCTGATGACAGGCAAGAAAAAAGAAATCTGGAAAGAATACGGCATCTATATGAAACGTATTCTGAATGCATTTGAGAAAGGCACGCTGCACAACATAAAAATGCACGACAACGGTTTAATCTGGGCAGGCGAAAAAGGCAAAGCCCTCACCTGGATGGACACCATCATCCATGGCAAACCGACTACTCCACGCATTGGTTATACTGTTGAGGTAAATGCCTTATGGTACGACGCAGTTGTTTTCAGCCTTGAGCTGGCAGCGCTTGTCAACGATACTGCATTTATTAATAAATGGAGTAAATGGCCTGAAATTATCAAAAACTGCTTCAACGAAATTTTCTGGAATAAAGAAACCGGTTACCTGGCCGATTATGTTGAAGGCGACTATAAAGATATGGCGGTAAGACCCAATCAGATTTTTGCTGTTTCGGTCCCCAACAGTCCGCTCGACAGAGCCAGACAAAGCATGGTTCTTGAAAAGGTAAAAAACGAACTGCTCACAATACGCGGCTTGCGAAGCCTATCTCCAAAAAATCCATTATACAAAGGAAAATACAAAGGAGACCAGCCGACCCGCGATGCAGCTTATCATCAGGGTGTTGCCTGGCCATGGTTGCTTGGTTCATTTGCCGAGGCTTACCTTAAAGTTCATGGCGATGAAGGCAGGGAGTTTATCAGCAATATCTACGATGGATTTGAAGATGAAATGACCAACGATGGTATAGGAACCATATCCGAAGTTTACGATGGCGACCCGCCTCATACTGCCGGTGGTGCCATTTCGCAAGCATGGAGCATCTCGGAACTGCTTCGCATAAAGTGGATGTTGAATAATAAAATTGATTAGATAGTTATAGGGTTTAATAACCATATATAAATAAGATAAAATATGAGAGTATTAATGTTCGGATGGGAATTTCCACCACATATCACAGGAGGACTTGGTACTGCCTGCTACGGGCTTACTAAAGGACTTGCCAGGCACGACGTGGATGTGATATTCGTGGTGCCCAAAGCCTATGGCGATGAAGATCAGCAAGCGGTTCGTTTGGTAAACGCAAGTTCTGTTCCGTTTGACCTGAAAGATGAAGAATACAAAGAATTCTGGAGCCATATCAAATATATGGAAGTTGGTTCTAACATCATCCCTTACGTTGACCCGGAAGAATACACAAGAACGTATGAAGAGAACAGGAAAACAGGCGAGTCATTCACCAGTAACGTGTTCTCAAAACACTATGAATTCTCGGGCAAATACGGACTTAACCTCATGGAAGAAGTTTCGCGCTATGCACTAATTGCTTCAGGACTTGCCGGCAAGGAAGAGTTTGATGTAATCCATGCCCACGACTGGCTTACCTATCCTGCAGGAATTGCTGCAAAAAAAACCTCGGGCAAACCATTGGTGGTACATATGCATGCTACGGAGTTTGACCGCTCCGGCGAAAACATCAACACACAGGTTTTCGGCATTGAACGCGATGGTATGATGGCTGCTGATAAAGTGATTACCGTTAGCAACCTTACCCGAAAGATCGTTATTGAACGCTATGGTATCGACCCTGAAAAAGTGGTTACCGTTCACAATGCTGTCGACCATTCGATGGCCGAAGAGGTGATGAACATTCAAAAACCGTATAAAGAAAAACTGGTTACCTTTCTTGGAAGAATCACTTTCCAGAAAGGACCTGAATACTTTATTGAAGCAGCCCATAAAATCTTACAGAAAAACAAAAATGTCAGATTTGTGATGGCAGGCTCAGGCGATATGCTCAACAAGATGATTGAGCGGGTAGCACAACTTAACATTGCTGATAAATTTCACTTTGCCGGATTTTTAAAAGGAGCTGATGTTGACCACATCTTCTCCATGAGTGATGTTTTTGTAATGCCATCGGTTTCCGAGCCTTTTGGTATTGTTCCGCTCGAAGCTATGCGCTCCAATGTTCCGGTGGTTATTTCCAAGCAATCGGGAGTAGCCGAAGTATTGGTTCATGCACTTAAAGTTGACTTTTGGGATGTTGATAGTATGGCTGACGCCATCAACGGATTGCTACAATACGACAGCATTTCATCCATGTTCCGCAAATTAGGCAAAGTAGAGGTTGAAAACCTCAAATGGGAAAATGCCGCCCTAAAAATTAAAGCTGTTTTTGAATCAGCATTATCAAAATAAACTAAGTAATTTAAAAGCTAAAGATATGAGATCCATCTGTTTTTATTTCCAGGTTCACCAGCCGTACAGGCTCCGCACTTATCGTTTTTTCGACATCGGTGAAAAACACGACTATTTCGATACTTTTAACAATAGTCTTATCATGCGACGGGTAGCCGACAAAAGCTATATACCCATGAATAAACTCCTGCTCGACCTGATTAACGAGTATGGTTCAGCTTTCAAAGTAAGCTTTTCCATTTCGGGTGTGGCACTGGATCAGTTTGCCGAATACGCTCCTGATGTTCTTGAAAGCTTTAAAGAACTGGCAACAACAGGAAATGTTGAATTTATGACTGAAACCTTTGCGCACTCACTCGCCTCGCTTAAAAGTCGTGAGGAATTTGAAAAGCAGGTTAACATGCAGTCGGAAAAGATTGAAAAGTATTTTGGTGTTAAACCAACTACTTTTAGAAATACAGAGCTAATCTATTCAGATGAAATTGGGGAAATGGTTGCCGACATGGGTTATAAAACCATGCTTACCGAAGGTGCTAAGCACATTTTAGGATGGAGAAGTCCTAACTTTGTTTACACCAATGCCATCAACCCTAAACTGAAAATATTACTTAAGAATTATCGCTTGAGTGATGACATTGCTTTCAGGTTTTCAGAACAAAACTGGAAAGAGTGGCCTTTGACCACTGATAAATTCGTTAACTGGCTCAGCGACATTGATGAAAAAGAAGAGGTTGTCAATCTATTTATGGATTACGAAACTTTTGGAGAGCACCAATGGGCAGAAACCGGAATCTTCGACTTTATGAAAGCATTACCGGGCAAAGTATTTGCCAATACCAGTTTCTCTTTTAACACCCCGTCAGAAGTTGCAAAAACCCTTCAGCCCGTCGGGCCAATTCAGGCACCCTACCCTATTTCATGGGCTGATGAGGAACGCGATCTTACCGCCTGGTTAGGAAACGACTTACAGGATGAAGCTTTTGACAAACTCTATCAATTGGAAAGCCAAATCAAAAGCTGCAAGGATGATAACATTAAGCGGGATTGGCTGCGACTTCAAACCTCCGACCATTTTTACTACATGTGTACAAAATGGTTTTCAGATGGCGATGTGCACAAATACTTCAATCCTTACGGAACTCCGTACGAAGCATTTATCAACTTTATGAATGTATTATCTGATTTTATCATCAGAGTTGAAAAGATCTGTCCTTCAGCTAATACCGATACAGAAGACTTTAAAGACAAAGCTGGCAAATTTATGGATGAAGTAGAGGATGCAGCAAAAAAGAGCTATAAAGCAACCAAAAAGAAAGTGCAGAAAACCATTGATAAAAGTAAAGAGATAAAACTGGAAGATATTAAAGACATGTCGAATGCAGCAGTAAAAAAACTACTTAAGGAGATTGACATCAACGAACTTGCAGCTGCACTAAAAGATACAGAATCAGAAGTACGCGAAAAAATCATTCCTAACCTCAACAAAAAAGCTCGAAAAACTTTCGATGAAGTTCAGGATGAAATCAAAAAAATCAAGAAGTCTGATATAAAGAAGTATCAAAAATCAATTGAAGACAAAATCAAAGAACTCTTCAAGAAATAACATTACAAAATATATTATGTAACACCCCGGATGTAATCATTATGCCCGGGGTTTACGTTGAATGCCGGGTGATTTTATAGCAAAGTCGCCCTGATGGCAATTAAATATTGATAAAGAAAAAAGAATAGATATATGAAAGCAGAATTTATTTTTGAAATAAGCTGGGAGATTTGCAACAAAGTTGGAGGAATCTATACAGTTCTTGCCTCTAAAGCAAGAGTAATTCAGGAAAAATATAATGACAACTATGTATTAATCGGGCCTGACGTCTGGAAAGAAACCACAGACAATCCTGATTTCATCGAAGATACTGATTTATTAAAAGAATGGAAAGCAGTTGCATGGAACGAAGGTTTAAAGGTTAGAACCGGAAGATGGAATATCGAAAGTAAACCCATTGTAATCTTGGTTGACTACACCCCTCTTTTCGGAAAAAAAGATGAAATATTCGGTAAGCTTTGGGAAGACTTTAAACTTAACTCATTACACGGCCAATGGGATTATATTGAGCCGGCAATGTTTGGTTATGCTGCCGGTCAGGTGGCAGGAAGTTTATCATCCTTTAACTCACCCGGGAGATTAGGAACAGTAGCTCATTTTCATGAATGGATGACCGCTACCGGCATTTTGTATTTGAAAAAGAATTTCCCTGAAATCGGAACTGTCTTTACAACACATGCTACCGTTTTAGGTCGCTCAATTGCCGGTAACGGACTACCTCTTTACGAAAACCTGAAAAGCTATGATCCAAACCAAATGGCTGAAAGATTCGGTGTTATCAGTAAAAATTCAGTTGAAACCATTGCAGCCCAACAGGCCGACTCGTTTACAACAGTCAGTAACATAACCGCTCTGGAATGCAAACAGTTTTTCAAAAAGAACCCTGACGAAATTACTATCAACGGTTTCGATGAAACCTTTGTACCTAAAGGAAAAAGTTATCAGTTAAAAAGAAATACTGCCCGTCAAAAGGTACTTGAAATTGCTTCGAAACTATCAGGTAAAAAATTTGACGACGACACCATGCTGATAATCAACAGCGGTCGTTACGAGTATCGAAACAAAGGAATTGACCTTTTCATTAAAGCACTGGGTGAAATAAACCGCGACAACAACACTAAAAAGGACATCGTGGCATTTATTGCTGTACCTGCAGGCCATGGCGAAGTAAATAAAACATTCATCAGTGGCGAACCATCGAAAGGTACAGATAAATACCTAACCCATTACCTTTGGAATAACAACAACGACCCGGTAATTAATGAAGCTGCAGGAAGCGGGATAAACAACAGTATTCACGATAAAGTTACGCTGGTGTTTCTTCCGGCCTATCTTAATGGAAACGATGGCGTTGCCAACCTTTCCTATTACGATTTCCTTATGGGCTTTGATTTTTCCGTGTTTCCCTCTTATTATGAACCATGGGGATACACACCAATGGAGAGTATTGCTTTCAGAATCCCGACATTAACAACAGCAGTTGCAGGTTTTGGAAAATGGGTTGCAAAAAACTGCAAAATAAAACACAACGCTGTAACCATTATCGATCGTAAAGAAGGTAAAGACAAACAGGCTGTAAGCGAAATCAAAAAAGCTATTACTTTGCGTTGTCAGGCTAATAACCAAACGGATTCGGAAAAAGAAGCAGAGGCCATTTTCAAAAAGCTTGTCTGGAGCAAACTGGTTAAACACTATTTCAATGCCTGGAACGGAGCTGTTACCAAAGCTTCCAAACGCAGCAATGAAATTACACCATCATTACGGCCACAAACCAGACAGGTTGCTGTTACCATTCAAAAAGACAGGCCTCAATGGAAAAAGATTTTGATTAAGCCTGTGCTACCAACTGAGTTACTCCCTCTCAAGGAATTAGCTTACAACTTATGGTGGTCGTGGAATACCGAAGCTACCGAACTGTTCGCATCCATCCTCCCTGACCAATGGGAAAAGATTGAATTCAATCCTGTTAAATTACTCGAACTACTCTCGTCATCAGATCATAAAAGACTAATGAAGAGTAAAACGTTTATGAAAAAGCTGGATAGTGTTTACAGCACTTTCAGAGCCTATATGGATGAGAAAAAGAATCAGGATAAAACATCTATTGCCTATTTTAGTCTTGAATATGGCTTACACGTCAGTTTGAAAATATACTCCGGGGGATTGGGAATACTTGCCGGCGATTACCTGAAACAAGCCTCTGATTCTAATAAGAACTTTGCAGCCATTGGCCTGCTGTACCGCTATGGATATTTTAACCAGAAGATAACCTATGGTGGCGACCAGATCGCCGAGAGCCTTCCACAGAAATTTACACAGCTCCCGCTAATTCCGGTCAGAACACCCGGCGGAGAATGGATTACTGTTAAAATTGCACTTCCCGGACGAAATGTAATGGCCAAAGTATGGCAGGTAAATGTGGGACGAATCCCGCTCTATCTGATGGATACCGACATTGAGGAAAACTCGGTGGAAGACCGTTCAATTACCCATCATTTATATGGTGGCGACCGCGAACACCGTCTCAAGCAAGAGATGTTACAAGGACTAGGAGGAATCAGGCTTCTTGAAAAACTCAACATTAAACCCGATGTTTTTCACAGCAACGAAGGTCACTCAGCCTTCATTGGCCTTGAAAGGATTAAAAATCTAATGGAACACAACAAATTGGATTTTGAAACAGCCAAAGAGGTGGTTAAAGCTTCTACTCTGTTTACAACCCACACCCCTGTTCCTGCGGGCCACGATACATTTGAAGAGCACCTGATCCGTGCTTACCTCTCTCATTTCAGCAACCATTTAAACATCAGCTGGGAAAAATTCATCGGGCTTGGAAGGTTCAACCCTACTGACAGCTCTGAAGAATTTTCAATGAGTGTTCTGGCCACCAACCTTTCACAGGAAGTAAACGGAGTGAGCCGTATACACGGAAAAGTTTCGCGCGATATGTTCCAAAAGCTTTACCCGGGTTACTACCCCGAAGAATTGCATATTGGCTACGTCACCAACGGAGTTCACTATTACACCTGGACTGACAGTTTATGGCAAAAGGAGTATCAAAAGGTATTTGGTAAAGAGTTTGAAGCGGATCAGCCCAACGACAAACCCTGGCAAAACATCTATGATTTACCGGATGCCGGAATATGGAAACTCCGACTTGCCATTAAGGAGGCCATGATTAATAAGATTAAAACGAAGCTGAAAGCAGACCTTACTTACCGACAGGAAAATCCAAGGCTGATTATTGATTCACTTTCTTCTTTGAAAAAAGACACCTTAATAATTGGTTTTGCCCGCCGCTTTGCAACTTACAAACGGGCACATTTACTCTTCACCAATTTAGAGCGGTTAGATAAAATTGTCAACAACAAGAAACAGCCGGTTATTTTCATCTTTGCAGGAAAAGCACATCCTGCCGATGGTGCCGGACAAGGGCTTATTAAACGTATCATTGAAATTTCGAAGATGCCTCAGTTTGCCGGAAAAATTATCTTTCTTGAAAATTATGACATGACCATTGGCAAGCTGCTCACCAGCGGAGTTGATGTATGGCTTAACACTCCTACCCGCCCGTTGGAAGCATCGGGTACCAGCGGTGAGAAAGCGGTGATGAACGGGGTTCTAAACTATAGCGTACTCGATGGCTGGTGGGCCGAAGGGTATACTCCTGGAGCAGGCTGGGCCATTGAAGAGGCTAAAACTTATTTGAATCAAAACCTGCAGGATGAACTTGATGCTGAGATTATCTACAACGATTTTGAAACAGAAATTGTCAACGCATATTATAAGGTAAATAACGACGGAGTTCCGGAAGAATGGGTTTCACACATTAAGAACACCATTGCCAAGATTACTCCCAACTTCACCATGCAGCGGATGATCAACGACTATTACAATCGCTTTTACAATAAGCTGAAAGAAAGCAACCAGACTTTTACAAACAACGGGTTTGAAAATGCAAAAGTTTTAAACAAGTGGAAAGCGAAAATACTGGCTGCCTGGGATAAAATATCTGTTGAAAAACTCGTCATCCCTGACTCCGATACTGCTCCCATTGATTTCGGAAAACACTTTGTAGCAGAAGTTGATTTAAAAATCCCCGGGTTAACCATTGATGAAATCGGTGTTGAAATAATTGCCGGAAACCGGTCCAATGGCGATATAGATGAGATCAGATATCGCTTACCGCTTATTGCCAATAGTTTTGAAAATGACATTGCAAAATTCAGCATTGAGTTTCCTTTGAAACAACCGGGAGTTTATGATTATGCGTTCCGTATATACCCTAAGCACAAGCTGCTTGCGCACCGGATGGACTTCCCGTTGGTAAAGTGGATTTAATAAAATCTGTATAAATCAAATGCCTGTAGTTTTAAAATAACTTCAGGCATTTTTTGTTTCCAATAACAAAATATGACTCTTGTTGGAGCATGTCAGAATTTTCATAACTTAGCATCCCTGAACTATTAGTTCAAGTTTTTCTCTAATTGGCCTAAATGAAGTTATTTTATAAAATAGTTTTGCTTGTATCAGCTCTATTTATTGCTAACGATAGTATGGCATATCAGACCAATGTATTTGCTAATTTTAGAAACAAATCAGACAAACAATATCTCGACAGCCTCTATTACAAAGCCGACTCAACTAAAGCTGATACAATACGTGCTATCTGCTATCTTAGAATTTCAATTGCGCTTGAGCTTGATGCAGGAAATTATTATCGTGAAAAATCAGGAGTAGATTACTTTGAACTGGCCAGTGAAATTGCTTCTCGCGAAAACAAAAAGATAAGTTTTATTAAAGCTCTTGATAAGATTGGGGTTCGAAACCGAAGAAATGGAAAATTCAAAACCGCATTAAGGTTTCATATGGCTGCACTCTCGCTTTCTGACAGCGTTAATGATCCAAAACTAAAATCTATTATCTTAAATAATATTGGCGTAGTCTACAGAAGGGTCGACAATTATCAGGAAGCTCTTTCGTACCACATGAAAGCAATGAAGTTAGCAGACTCAATTAATGACAACAGAACCAAAGCAATGGCGGTAAACAGTCTTGGAAATGTTTACATTGCTCTAAACAACTACAACGAGGCTCTTAACTTCTTTAAACAAAGTCTTTCTTTGGAATACATTCGTAAGAACAAACTTGGTATTGCCATTAACCTAAATAATATAGGTAGCGCCTATCAGGCTAAAGGTGATTTATCCAAAGCTTACGAGTATTATATGCTATCGCTTGATGTTAACAAAGAGATCAATTCATTACTGGGAATTGGTATTTGCCATAGTGATATTGGCGATGTCCATTTCGAAAAAAAAGAGTATAACAAAGCTCTGAGCGAATTTTTAACTTCAGAAAGCATTTTCAAACAAACCAACGATAAAATGTATCTGGCGGATTCTTACTTTAAAGCCGGTAAATCATATTTCTCACTTAACCAATTTGATAAAGCCCAAAAAAGCTTACAAACATCACTTGATATTTCAAAAAATATAGGAAAAAAAGTAATTTCTCAAAAGGCTTACACCTGGTTAGCAAAAACATTCAAAAAACAAGGAATGTTCAAAAAAGCGCTGGAAAGCTTCGAAGAAGCTACCAAATTACAAGATTCTATTAATAGTATTGCCATTCAGAAAAGCATTATCAGGTTGCAAATTAAATATGATCTCGAAACTAAAGAAAATCAAATTGACATATTGCAACAACTTCAACAAATTGATAAGCTGGAAATAAGAAAACAGAAAACAGCTAACCTGCTAATGCTAGTTGTAATTGTACTTATCTTATTTGTAATAATCTTCCTGTCCTACTCCATACACACCCGAAATCAAAGGAATCAGCTTTTACAGGAAAAAAATAAAGAAATCGAGAAAGCTCAAAATGAACTTAAAAAACATTCTGAAGATCTTTTAGTTGCCAAACAGCAAGCCGACAAAAGCAACAAAGCCAAAACTGAGTTCCTTGCCAATATGAGTCATGAATTCCGAACACCATTGAATAGTGTTATCGGATTTACTGATCTAATGCTTTCCAGCGAAACTGACTCGGAAAAGAAAGAAAAATTATCCATCATTAAATCCAGCAGCAAAAGCCTACTGGTTTTGCTAAATGATATTTTAGACCTCTCTAAAATAGAAGCAGGAAAAATGGAAATAAGCTATCAACCTGTTAATATTCCTCAAATAATTATAGAAATATATAAACTCTTCACCGTTCATACAGATGCTAAAAACATAAAATTTTCCTATCGAATTCAGAGTAATTTTCCGGAGTATATTATTTTTAGTGAAATACGATTTCGACAGATTCTGTTCAATACCATAGGTAACGCCGTAAAGTTTACTGACGAAGGTGAGATACTGTTAGAACTAAATTTTGTAGAAAGCAACAAAGAGGATAAAATAGATTTTTGTTTCAGAATTAATGATACCGGCATAGGAATCAATAAAAATAAACTGGATAATATCTTCAAACCATTTATTCAATTAGACGGCAACAAACAACAGCAAGGTACCGGACTGGGATTAACCATTACAAAACGCCTTGTCGAATCGATGGGGGGTGAAATACAGGTTAAAAGTGATATGGGCGTCGGAACCAGCTTCACTATTAGATTTATTAATGTTGAAAAAGCAATTCATAAGATTGCATCCGGATTAAATGATCAGGTATTACTTACTAATGTTAAAAGTAAACTGAAAATACTACTATTTTCCGGCAAAAAAGATGACTACTCAAAACAGTTAATTTTGCTAAAAGAAATCACCAATTCAATTAAAGTAGTAGAAGATGATTTACCAAAAGCTAAATCACTTATTAGTGAGGTTGACCTTATCATATTATGTGGAGCAAAAAACGAGCAGGTTCAAAATGCTTACAGAGTTTTAAATCAAACACTGAGCAGCGAGAAACGCTGGTTTATAATTATAACAGGTGATAATACTTTCAGAAAAACAAAACGTCATCCCAAACATTTTGTTATAAAGCCGGATATACAAAACCTGAAAATCGTATTAGATGAAATTACTAACGAGCATAACAAAACTATCGAATCAGATAAACTCTCATTTTGCCTTGAAAGTTTAAAAAACAATACTGACTTCTTAACCCATTTTAAAGATCATATTTACCCGGCATTTACATTAGCATGGAACACCAAACTTATGGGCAACATTAAAAGCTTCTCATCGGAGCTCAAAAGATCGGCAGAAGAATACAATATGGACCCAATCAGAGATTTTGCAGAAAATCTTGATCGAAATATTCAAAATTTTGATATCAAAGAAGTGGAACGGCTTTTACTATTTTTTAGAAACTACTGTTTAACCAATTTAATATGATAACTATAAAAACAGAATCGTTTAAACAGTACCTAAAATGGACATTAGCAACATGTTTATTAGTATTTGTGCAAACAGTAACTGCACAAAACAATACGTTGAATAATGACAGCCTGACCAACATCATTAATAACGATACATTACTGACTGATTCTGATAAGGCTCAGCTCTTGCTAAACTTATCGGAGACATTCAACAAAACACCTGAAAAAGCTGTTATCTACGATCATTTGGGAATGGAACTCGCCAAAAAACACAACTGGAACGACAAGCTGATTTTAACATCGGTTAATTATGCCCGACACTCAAATGATTTGTGTGAGTACGTGCAAGCCGACTCAGCACTGGCCTTAATTGAAAATATAGTAGAGGAACACCACAACGAAATTGAATTATCAGATTATTACTTTCTAAGGGCAGGCAACTATTATGATTGGAGTCGATATCAGCTTGCAAAAGAGTATTATGAAAAAGCACTTATTCAATATAGGATTCATAAAAACAAACTCGGAATTGCAAAATCGTTAAAAGGATTGGGTGTAGTTGTTTCAATCTGGTCAGATTATGAAAATGCCATTGGATACCTGCAACAGTCCCGCGATATTTATATTGAGCTTGAAGATGAACAAGGTATTGAATCGATAAACCTTGCCATGGGTGTAGTGATGGAACAATGGGGCAAATGGGATGTGGCTCTTAAGTATTATGAAAAAGCCCTAAATTATTTTGAAAAGAATAGTATCATATTCAATCAGGTCAACCTAAGGCTTCATATAGGTGACCTTTACCTCAAAAAAGGATTTCCAAAAAAAGCACTCGATTACTATTTTGCAGCCAGTGAACTTGAAAAACAAAAACCACATAAAAAATTGCGATCCATCACACTCAGTAATATTGCAGAAGCTTATTATGCCTCAGGTGAATATAGAAAAGCGATAAAATATCAAAATAAAGCACTGAAGCTAAAAAATGAAATCGGCGACAGAAAGCGCATCGCTATTTCACTGATTGATTTAGGTAAAATACACCTTGCCCTTAATAATTATAGAAAGGCAGTTAACTATGCACAAAGAGCTTATAAAATAGCAGATATCAGCAACCTTAGCACCCAAACCCTTGAGTCACTTCAGCTTCTTTCGGAGGGATACAGCAGCTTACACCTAATGGATTCGGCCTACTATTACCTCAACAAATACATTGGAGTAAAAGATCAGGTATTTAATGAAGAAAACACCAAAACACTTAATAATCTAGCAATTAAATACGAAACCCGCGAAAAGGAAAAAGAAAACCAGCTGCTCAAACTTATTAACACTCAAAACGAACTTAAAATAAGTAAAGAACGGAACAATAAATACATGATTATTCTAATTACTGTTTTCGTTTTTCTTATTTCTGTAATCGTTATTATCTTCATGCGAGCCAAAGAGTATTCAAATCGCAGAAGCACCTATATTCTTCAAAACAAGAACAAAGAGATTACAAAGCAAAAGGAAAAGCTTACCAGGTTAAATCAGGAATTGACTGAAAGCAGGTCAAAATACATCAGCATTGTTGAAAACGCAACCGTAGGGATGTACCGTACAACAAAAGAAGGTAAAGTGTTGTTTGCCAACAAAACACTTCTCAATATGATCCATGCAACACTTGAAGAGTTGAAAGCTGCCGACCTTAATGTGGTAAAACCTTCAAGAAAGAAATTACTCGCTTTGGTTGATCAGCAAAAAATTGTTACCGGACGTGAGGATATTTGGAGAAACAAAAAAGGAAAAGAAATATATGTAAACGAGAGCATGTGGGTTATTAACGATTCGGAAGGCAATCTGCTATATTACGAAGGCATTGTTGAAGATATTACTAAGCGTAAAATTGCTGAGAATCAGCTTAAGGAAAAGGAGAAAAAACTCCGGGCAATCAACAATAAATTACAAGCTAACAATGCTCAACTTGAACAGGCAAGACAAGAATTAGAAAAAGCATACAACACAAAAAGTGAATTCCTGGCAAACATCAGTCATGAAATCCGGACACCACTCAACGCCATTATAGGCTTTACTGATTTGTTACTTGGAATGGTAAAACAGCCAGCTCAGCTTCAGTTTATACAAGCTATTCGCTCCAGCGGTCGTAGCCTTCTTTCTCTTATTAACGACATTCTTGATTTATCGAAAATACAAGCCGGAAAAATCGAGCTTCATTTTGAACCCGTTTCAATGGATAATATTATTAATGAAATCAGTAAAGTATTTACGCTTAGCGTAAAAGAAAAGGGTCTTGATTTTATAGTTAAAAAACACCCTTCTCTGTCAAAGCTGATCTATTTAGATGATACGCGCATGAGACAAATTCTTTTTAACCTGATTGGCAATGCGGTCAAGTTTACTGAGAATGGTTTCGTTAAGCTGGAAGTAGATGTAACAAACGAAACCAAAGAAACCTTTGATCTAACCATTACGGTATCCGACTCAGGTATGGGTATTCCTGATGAGAAACAAAATGAAATTTTTGAAGCTTTTATTCAGGCTGATAGTGGTAAACAAACCGGTACTGGACTCGGATTAAGTATTACCAAACGCCTGGTTGAAATAATGGGTGGAACACTATCAATGAATAGCCTGCCTGAAAAAGGGACAACCTTTACAATTCACCTTCCCGGAATTAGTTTTTTTGAAGGTATAGTGACCCTGAAAAAGCAACATAAAGAAAAAACTAATAGTTTTATTGTTGAACAAGTAGATTTAAACTGGGTAAAGAAGCTGAAAATCAGTAAACCGGAGATGGATAAAATTGCTAAATCCGATTTTAGCAAACTATTTAAAGAAAAAGGGTTCGGACTTAAAGATGGTAATATTGTTTCGGATATCATTGTCTACAGTAACGACCTGATAGCATTTGCCGAAGAAAACAAATTTGCAAAACTAAAAGCAATGTGTGTCGAGCTTAAAGATGCATCTGAAAGTTTCGATATAGAAAAAATAAAACAAATCTTACAAAT
>Ga0256913_10000257_pt1 | contig 26527 bp, 28 predicted proteins | sample Axial_MatmetaG_FD_185970 | JGI IMG/M metagenome (GOLD analysis project Ga0256913, IMG submission 185970) | Deep-sea worm associated microbial mat communities from Axial Seamount, Juan de Fuca Ridge, Pacific Ocean - Axial_Mat | ecosystem: Environmental > Aquatic > Marine > Oceanic > Microbial... | reverse complement strand
CAAAGAGGGGCTTCTCAAGTATTCTCCTAAAAATAATTGGGGTTCTTTTGATGACCTTTTAGATGTAGCGTCTACATACCTTACTGCATGTAGACAATTCCCTCGTGCTGAAATTTATGTGGATCGTTAATTTATCTATGCGCCCATTGTTTGTGCATCCAGTCATAATTTCTTTTTCTGCCTAGAGAGTACGCTCCATGATATTCGCATATTTCCCAATATCGTTGATATTCAAGCCCAGATAATTTAGCTTTAGGTGCATGCCATCTAAGCTGATTGTGTGCTGGGTCAATATCTTCTGCTATCCCATATGCGTGCATAGAGTAGCGTGTTCCACCTCGTATTTTTCTTACATTGAGAACCCCGCCCCATAGGTCTAGCCCTAGCTGTTGAATGCCATCAAGGCTATATTCCTCCAGCGTTGCTTCATAAATTCCTTGAAGATCTTCGGCAATGAGTTTATGACATGTGATTCGGTTAATTTTTCTATCAGTATCCCATGCAATCTTTACATCGTATGGTAGTAAAATTTTTGTTTGGTTTCTCCCTGGTGGACCATAGTATTCCCGCACTCTTGATTCATGGGGGTAGTGCTTGCCTGTTGCGTGTGATCGATAGGTATTGCGGCTTTTTTTAGGGTCTTCCCTGTCTGCGATATGCGAAGGGATTAGTGCTTCCATTGTTTTTGGCCCTATAATGCCGTCTGGCACCAAAGGCGGATGTAGCTGTTGCCACCGTGCAACAGCCTCCATTGTTCTTTCATCGTATGTTCCTGTGTACTTTGACCAAAATACGTTGTACCCATGTAGTATTTTTTGGAGAGAAATAATTGCCTTTCTTGTTATTGGGCCATACTGTCCATCAATTTTGCCTAAGTATAGTCCTTTTGCCTGTAGAATTTTTTGCAAGTAAATCAATGGGAGTTTTGTCTTAGAAGTGTGTGGCATTTGTTTCCTTTAAAAAATCGTTATTTTGCAATACTTGGTATCTATAAAACTCATTTTGTTTTCGTAGATTTTTAATTAGTATTGCACCTCGTTTTTCTACTTTGAGATTCTTCTCAATTGGTAGAACCGCTAGAGTATATTGCCTTATGCCAATATATCTCTGTCTTGGGACACATCCATCTAAAAATAATATACTAAGCGTCAATAGTAACGATTTCATTGGGGTTCTCCATAGGCTCTAATTTGTATGTGGCTTGTGCCTCTGTGTATTTGTCATCAATATGAGTTTGTGTTTTGGTGGTTTTGTTTTTTAAATGTAGGTTGTTATTTTCTTTTTGAAGATTTTTATTACTGCGTTTAAGTTGGACGTTCCTTATAAACAAGAACCCCCCAATGATAGTTGAGATGGCTATCCATCCCCACTGGATGTAAGCTTTAATTTTATTTGTTATCCATTCCACCTGATCCCCCCTGTTTCTTAAAAACTAAATTTCTTATGAACTTGGTTATATCTGTTACTGCATCCCACTCAGGAATATCCTGTTTGGTTGCTCCAGAGTATGCATTCCCGATGATACTATAGACTTCGGCCACTATCAGTAGGTTCATAGAGTATGTATAGAAGAAGTGCCAATCTCCTTCCATCATCTTGACAGCAACTCCGATAAGAACTGGGATAAATAGTGTGATAATTTTTGCAGAAACTCGTTCGATCATTTTTGATGATTCTATTTTTACATCTAAATTATATGCCTTATATAGGCCTGTTCCAACATCCATGAATAAGAATAATGTATATAGTTTAAAAACGTCTTTGTCTATGTCCGCATAGGTGAGAACCCCCGCAAACATCCCTAGCATCATTGTTCCGTAGCCTTTGATCGTACATAGTATTTTATCAATTATATTTATCATGTGTTCTGCTTTTTGTAGTAATTCCACATAATATCATATTAAAACTTATTCAAAAGAACTATAAAAATATATTTTATATATGTTTATTTTATGATTGTTAGTATTTATCATGTATTTGCAAGAATAGTATATTTTTTTATGAAATTTATTACTATTTTTGCAAATGTGTGTTAATATGCACACTGACAGTAAAAACAAAAAAAAGGATTCACATGTCTGTTACGACTAACAAAAAAACACTACTTGTTCTTGGAGGAAGTGGAACTGGGAAAACGTTCTCTTTGAAAGAGCTGGTAATGGCTGAAGGTGATAAAATCACCTTTATTGACATTGATGGTAAAAATGCTTTACCTTTCCGTGGAAAAAACAAAATTCATGATTGGATTGTTCCCACTGATCCCTTGACCTTGGTCAATAACCTCCAGTTGCTCGAAGATGATCCTGTTAGTGAGTACATTGTTGTTGATACCCTATCTCATTGGCTTCGTAAGCTTGAGCAAAAATATGTTGTCAACTCTGATGACAGCAGAGGAGCTTGGGGTAAAGTCTATCAACAAGCCTTGTTTGAGTTGCTTGATTTTGCTACCAGCACATCAAAGAAGACGTGGATCTTTCTTTCTCATACTGTAGAAGGTGATCTTGAAAATAATCAAATCCCCATCAAGGCATTTGTAAAAGGGTCTACAAAGAATGTTGGCGTTGAGTCCTTCTTCCAGTTTGTTATTTATACCAATATTACAAACGACGATGATGAAGAAAGTCTTACTGGTTTAAAGTATCGACTTCAATTGTCAAAGACAAAGGACAGTAAAAACCTTAGTGTGAAAACACCAGAGGATTTTTATCCTGAGCCGTTTCTTGAAGAAGGTGGTATCAAGCGTGTTATTGAATTAATTGAGGAGTACGATAATGAATGAAGTAGAGAAGTGCATTCGCCAGTTCCAGGAAATTAACACTATTTCGCTGAGAGATCTTCATCTTAATTTGAAAAATTATGAGGCATCCAGTGATTCGTTCCATAGAATACTGTTTGATAACGACCCTACTGTTATAATAGATGATTTTAAATCAAGTTATTATCTCTTTACGTCTCCTGAGTCGTCTAATGAAACGAAGGAGCAGTATGCTATCCAGGCTGCTGCGCTTATTCGCTTAATTATCGAGAAAGCAGATGTGTCTAAAAAGGAGAAAGAAAACATGTTTGATAAAATATATGACCTGAGCACAGTTGGGCCAGAGGAGTCTGCTGAGGCAGAGCATTACCAGGCTATGGAAGCATATTACACCGAGGTTTTAAAACTTCAGAGGAATCTCCGAAAGTTTATTCATGGATCATGCGACAGGGAGATTATTGCAGCATTTGATTTGTATGTAGATGAAGTGGGGGTTCGTGATGATTTTACAGGCAGCTGATTGTAAATTTACTCCATTCCGAAGCAGCCCTTATTCTCCTGGGGTTAATGTGTTCGCGGTAGAGAACTATACGATAGAGTCACAAGAGATTGTTAAAGTTGATCTTGGTATCAAGATTAATTATGACAAATTGATAGACCTGGTTGTTACCAAATATGATTATGAATCGTTTCATTATAACAAACGTAAAAATGATTTTGTTAATGATTTTGTCCGTTCTCGTTTTCTAACGTTTATTGTTAAGCCCGCTATTGGAGAGCTTGGAATCGCTGTTGCAGGGGGGTTCATTGCCATCCCGCTGAATAGTATTGGCAACTTGTACCTACCTTTGCACAATTTGAGCCCCAATGATATTGTTATCCCAGAAGGGAGTATTATTGCTGATGCAATTATTGTCTCCCATGATGGGGCAATGTTTGGTGCAAACGAAATATAATACAAGGATATATTATGGCAGTGAATACGAACCTAAAAAGCGACAAAAGTGGGAATTGGAGATTGCCAACCATAGAGGAACTCCACGAAGTGTTTGACTACAAGAATGGAAAACCAAAAGTAGATGGATTTACTCCATACTATTATTGGAGTTCTACCCCATATTCTCACAATATGAACGGTGTATGGATCGTTCATTTTCATCGTGGCTACGCGTACAACGGCAATAAGCGCAGTACCTATTGCGTGCGCTGTGCGAGAGAAAATAAAAATGGAACGCTAGAATGGTCTAAGCCCCTTGAAAAAAAAATGACATTGGATGAAGCAAACAAATATTGTAAAATGATGAATGATGAGAGAAAGTGGCGTTTGCCAACAGTCGATGAGCTCCATGAAGTGTTCGATTACAAAAATGGGGAACCAAAAGTAGATGGATTTATCCCGTACCGCTATTGGAGTTTTACTACGCATGCCTACTTCACGGACAATGCGTGGGTCGTCTATTTCAGTGATGGGCACACGGACTACCACAATAAGTCCAACCCCATTCCCGTGCGTTGTGTTAGAACGCAGGATAATGGAGAGTTGGAATGGTACAAATATTCTAAAAATGGGATGAATTGGAACGAAGCAAACGAGTGGTGTAAGGAATTGAATGACGAAGCAAACACAAATTGAAAAGCTTTCGCTTTTAAAGGAAAAAATTGAGCATGAGTATCTGCAATGCCAAGCGGCGCTTGAGCTAGAGTTTGTTAAAATTAAAACGAAGATTGAAGATGCTGCTCCTGAGCCCTGGTTCGCACAAGTTACTGCTGATGTGGTATATGCAGATGCAACAAAAGGCAGGTTAATTAGGTACAAAAGAACCCCCAATGGATGGACATGGGACTATCTCAACAAGGAAATCCCCGATGAACTTATCGGGTGGCATACCAAGATTCTATCGATATTAAAAAACGTTTAAGGAGGCAAATATGGTAGCTGCTTACGACCAAAACAAGCAACGGCTTGAATATGATGATGAGCTGAAAGTGATTGACGCGTTTTTGCGTGGGGATACATCAGCAACGACACCAGGTGCGACTTTCTTTATCACGAAAGTTGAGAAGATTGATGGATATGCGACAATTTATGTAGAAAGTGATGCGTTAGAGTTGAAAACGGAGGCCAAACAATGAGCCCGAATATATCGCACATTGAAGCGGAAACATCATTGGGACTCCATAGGAATTACTTCTCATCCCTAAAGTACTATAATGAAGACATTTATGACCAAATTGTAGAGCTTGGAGAAGGGAATCTTATTAGCGGGTATCGTAAGTTTTTAGATTTGTATTTGGATCTTAAATCAAAATCGCAAGAACTTTATTTTGAACTAAAAGGAAATGGCAAGCTGCTAGATTTCAGTAAATTTTTGTTCGACAAAGGTGTGTATCGCTCTAGTGGGAGCTACGCAAACTCAATCTCATCAATAATTTTCTCAGCAATTGATGAATCGTGGGTTGTATATCGATACAAGCTGTTAGACAAAATAAATAGGTACTATGATGAGTTTAATCAAGATAGATGAATGGAGGTTGCCTACAATTGATGAAATGAGCAGTAACTTTAACCGTGAACTTGGCAAGTCCAAGATAGGGGGGTTCTCTGCTGATTTCTATTGGAGTTCAACGACATATTCTTTCCATAAACAGAATGCATGGTATATGTTTTTCTATAATGGGAGCATCTATTATGGGGAAAAAGACAGAACAAATTGTGCTCGTTGTGTTAGGGATAAAAGCTATGGTCTTGAGTGGTCTGATGTAACCCATGAAAATTTAACATGGGAACAAGCAACTAAACTTTGTAAGGAGTTAAATTAATGTTTAAAACAGTTTATGGAGGCATTATGCCAACACGAGGAACAAAGTATTCAGCGGCAGTTGATCTGTACGCAAATGCAGATGTTGATATTCCTCGTGGGCAAACTAAGATTGTTGGCCTAGGTATTGTTATTGACAACTATGCTATTAAAGATTTAGCTTCAGAACAATTTATGCATACTCGATATATTCAACTTTCGATTCGTAGTTCTTTGGCCGTTTCTGGTTTAATATTGGCCAATGGAGTAGGTATTATTGACATGGACTACCCAGATGAGATCAAAATGATAATTACAAATAATAGCGGCCCAGACAAATATCATATTCGGAAAGGAGATCGAATTGGGCAAGCTATTCTAATGACGCATGATTCAGCCGTATTCAATTATGGCAGTAACGCTAAACGTACAGGGGGGCTAGGGAGCACCGGTACAAGATAGATGAATAGTAAAGCAATGGTGCTAACCATTGCTTTATTCCTTTATTGGCAGGTAGCATAATGGTAATGCAGTCGGCTCATAACCGATACAATGGGGGTTCAATTCCCTCCCTGCCAACCAAATTTTTCTACTGCATGATTGCAGTAACAAAGGATGTTATATGGCTACATTTGATGTAGATGCCAATCTGGCTAAAGAAGTTACCGCACAGAATATTTCTGACGGTCCAATCAACTCTGGCGTTTATGCTGCCGAGATCAAAAACTCTTTTATCCGCAAGACGGAAAATGGTGCTTCCATGTGGGAAGTTGCGCTTTACCTTCCAAAGGAAGATCGCTCATTGTTCTACTCAACTGCTGTAAAAAGCAGAACAGGGTCAGCTACTTTCACTAAAAATGGTAAAGCATTTTTGCTCCCTGGTCTTCAAGAGTTGATTCGCTATGAGCGTGTCACTACCGGTAACGAAGCAATTAACGGTGAAGAGGGAAAGGTCAAATTCAAGGATAACACCATTGACGCATTTATTCTGAAAGAAACAATCGGGATAAAAGTCCTTGTTGGGATTCGCCAGTATGAGAACTTCTACAATGGTACAACCTCTATCCGTAATATGGTTTCTCACTGGATGACACCAGACGGAGCGGGTGACAATGGAGAGGATATTTCTGATAAAGTAGCCTCTTTCCTTGCACGGAATCCTATTAAGCGTTTGCCTAACAAAGCTCCTGCCCCTGCTGCTGGCGCTGCTCCTGAAGTACCCAAAGGCTGGTAATGGAGAACCCCCACAGGGGTGAAACCATAAGCTTTATTTTCCCACCACCAAAGATCCCTTCTGGCAAACGGAAGGGGCATCTCGCCACAATGAACAATGTTCAATACTGGTTAAGGTATAATCGTACTGCAATTAAAAATGAGCTAATTGAGACACTAGAATCATGGCATATTGCCGAGTCAACAGAACCCCCATACAAGTATGGTCAAATTTCGTATCGCATTCATCGTGATAGTAAGCGGAAGATTGATGCTGATGCTTTTGGCTTTACAAACAAATGGGTCCAAGATCTCTTCGTTAGAAAAGGATACCTTGTTGACGATGATCAAGTTGTAGTGATATTGCTCCCAGCAATTATTAATAGTGAAAGAGCTATTGCTGAGACAATGATCGAAGTGATTGCTTCTTTCGCTGATGAGCCATTTGCATAATAGGACGATCAATGGATTTTAAAGAAGCTGCCATATTGGCTACTGTGGTTATTGGAGTAATTGGCGTTATCACGATATTAAAGTTTGTAGCTTTTAATATCTTGCCAATTATAGGCGTTATTTTGTTTGTAATATATTTCTCTGTTACACATGATGAAATTGACAAGCACGACAAGTGGAAGTAATTTAGAACCCCTACCACAATGTTATTGTGCATGGGGGTTCCAGAATTATTTTAAAGGAAAAATAATGGGAAGATTTTATTACGGCGATATTGATGGAAAATTCTGTGTTGCTGATCAAAACAGTGATGATGCCAATCAGTTTGGAGCTCGTGAATCTGATATCATCAATTATTATGTTGATGTTGATGATTTTGATTCTCGTCAATTAGATGCACTATGGCAAGAATGGAAGCCAGATACTCCCACCCCTGATACAGCTGAGGATATTCATTCTGCATTGGAGGAGGACGATATTTACTGCTTCAATGGCGGTAGTCTTCGCCTTGGACTGGAAATCAAGGCAGCTCTTATCGAGAACAATGGTGTATGCACATTTGCAGCAGAGATGTAAGGATGTAACATGAAAATCTTTTTTACTATATTGATCATTGGTATATTGTATGCTGGTTACATTCCAGAGTACCTCTGTGAGGAGGTTGATGAATGTATGGTTGCTATGGAGGTATATGGCGTTGAATCTGCTCCGCAGAAGTGCATAGGGTACAAACACCCTATGATCGCTCATTTTGACCTTCAGGACATAATGGAGCAATATATTGCTCAACAATAAAAGGATACTGTAATGGCTACAAGGTGTGTAATTGAAGTTGAAGGCGTTGAATACGCCAAGATCTATAAGCATTGGGACGGCTATCCTGATGCTACTCTACCATGGCTGATTGAATTTCATAGAAAATTTCTTGAGGCACGAGGCATTGATCCAGAGTACGAGTTTGCACAGTTGCTTCGCTCTTCAGAGAGGGATGGTGAGAAGTTCGGCTTGGACAAGTCCAAGACAACTGGATGGGGGGTTCTCCATCACAATAGCAAGGTTGGTGCTGAATTTCTGTACATTCTTAAAAATAATGGCAGTGTTGAGACGAGATTCGATCCTGAAAAATCAAATACTCTTCTCAATGTATCGCCGTTTTTATCTGGGGATGAAATCGAAGATATGGGTCGGGAAGAAGGTTGATTCATCTATCTGTGGTGTATAGAAGAAGTGCTCTTTCGCCCCTATAAATGAGTCATAAATTGTAGGGATATGTATATCCATAAGTGCTTCAAGCGACATTCCAGTTGCGACTGTAGCTGGATTTTGTCGTGCAAGTCTATATGCGGATCGCTGTATTCTCAGCCAGAATGATGGGAAGAGCAGAACCCCCGTATCACTTGCGTATTTGAGTTCCTTTGGCATATTTACTTTGTAGTCAATGAAGAGCTCAAGAACTTTTGGGACTGCTTCTTCTTTTGACATTTTTTTGTTTTTCATTAAATGTTGTAGTAGGGCATATCGAGATGTAATGTCAATACTTTCTACCAATGCCGATCCAACCCTCACTGCCCCGCTTTCTGGTGTTGTCATCCATTCCGTAATGTATTTGGCTACATCTTTATTTGCTTTGATTTCTTTAAGGCCTATACCTGCGTTGTGTAGTGTTTTACCAAGGGTTCCTACTACTTTTCTATTCTCTGTCCCCTTGCCTATAAAGGTAAGTATTGTCTCAAGATTAATCCCTTTAGAGAGTAGTGCTGCTATTGCATTATTCAAATCTGTTTTTCCTTCCTTGTCTTCAAGGGCTAGGTATTTGTTGAGCAATCCTTCTACGTCATGCTGAACCCCCGAAATGACTGATTTGTCTTTGTCTAGTATTTCTGTTGAGATTGACTGAATCATTCCCTCCATAAGTAGCATTCCGTATGGATGTTCTGCTATCTCCTTTTTGATTTTCCTCATTTGCGCATTGAGTTCTTTTTTTCTTGTCTTGCTACTGGTAGCGTCTATTTGCATTCGTAGGTCTATTTGTTTTATTTGAAGTGCAGCGATTTCTCGTTGCCTCTCAGGACCATGTTTAAACGCACTTATGATAGCTGTGGGGGGTACCCCCATCGCCAACAGGATTGCTACGTTTGATGTAGTATCCCCTGCTATTTTTGCTGGGTTGGTTACTGTCATGTGCAACTTGGTCATTTTCACTACTTGTCTTAGGGTATACATTGCGTTTCTAAAGAATACGCTATCCTTAAATGCAACAACATCCTCGAATCCCATGAGTTGATCTTTCATGTCGATCCTGACTAAATGTATCTTTTCATTTGCATTATTAAACTGCGTCATGTTGTCCACAAGAGCGTATTTGTATCTTGCTTCTTTGTTCTGTGCAAGCCATTTAATTGCATCTTTTTTTGAATCGAATGATACTGCCCAAGGAACTTCTTCGATTCTCATGTCTTTTAACGCTTCGGCGAATTGACGTTCTTCTTTTCTTGTTGATAGCCTTTTGTTGAATTGTGCAGACATTAACGCTTTTCTGGCTGATTCAGTTTCCTCTAGTGCAGCGATTTGCGAGTATGTTCGTACAATTGCATCTGATGGGGTTCTGATTTCTCCTATGCTATCAATCTCTTCTTGCGTCAAAATAAGCTTTCTCCTTGGTTGCCCTTTTCTGTCATAAACAGTTACATAGTTATCTGCTTTGATGAACTTGTCTTTTGGTACAGTAATATCTGCGAAGTTATATGATAACGTTGTGCCAAGCCCTGGTTGGTTTGTTATGTCTTTTGCATTGCGAACTGCGATACCATACCCAGTAGTTGGTTGTCTGACAATTCTCCAACCATTCAATTCTGAAAATTGCCCATTCGCCAAATCTTCTTTAGTGATTGCGTGCATTTCTACTGGTTCATTTAGAAGTTCTTTAACAAGATTTTCTTTATACATTCTTTTGTTTGCGTCATTGACCATTACCCTGTCATGTGCTGTTTTTAGCGCAGCAGAAACAGCTGCCATTGTTTTAAACAATTCTGGATTCTTTTGTAGCTCTTTGAACCCCTCAATAGCTTTTGGTTCTGCGAGCATTGTTTGCAGTGTTAATATCTTTTGGGCATAGGGGAGTGTGTGTTCGCTAAAGCCGATTGAGTGTAGGTTGTATACTGGAATCGTTTTACTTCCTCGTGCAACCTTTGGTTGCTTTTTACGAGCAAGCAATTGTGCCAATTCGCTAATCTGCTGAAGATGCGCTTTTGGTATTTGGCTTTCTTTTATTAGTTCAGCGATCTTCGTTTCTATATCTGCCTTGAGATTGTTTGAACGTAAAAGTTCGTTTACGATTCCACCTTTATCATTCAATAAATGGAAGAATGGTACGGTTGTTGTAGCGTGGAAGACTCCTTCTTGTGCTTCTTTTGAGAGACCCTTTGTTAGGTCATTGATCTGCTTGATCTGGGCTGATTCTATTTGTCTTGCATGCTTTTCTGCGTTGGCAATTGATGTCTGTAGTTTGTTCAGCGTGTAGGCATCACCGCTTCTCTCTGGGGCAAGATAGGTTTTCATCTTCTGTAATAATGGTGCATGTTCCCATAGGTCAGTAGCCCTGTTTTTGTTATCAGCGTAGATTGGATATTTGGACAATTTCTCATCTATTTTTTCCCCAAGTTTCTTGGCGGCTTTAATTACAGAGGGGTTCTCAATTATCGATTCGATTAGGATCGCTCTAGTGTAATCATTGATTCCTTCAAGGCTTTTAAGTACAGGGGTGCCTATTCCATTGGCGGAAGTAGCTGAATCATCAAATGGTTTCCAGTCAAGCTCCTCAAGGATGGTTCTAACTTCCTTAGTTGTTTGCTTTGGCTTGGACTTTTGTTTTGGCATGCCTAGTTTTTCGGTAAACTCTGTTGCTGTTCTGCCTCGTGTTTGTTGTTTTTTCTTTTGTGATCCAGAGCTTATTTCGTCTTGGAAGTCAACAGAATCTCTTATGATTTTATCTATAGTTTTTACGAGATCTTGCCCCATGTTTTCTGCTACCATATTGGTAACTCTCATATCTTTTTGTCTTCCAAGCAGTTTATTGATTGCGACTTTGAGGAAGTCTTTGATTGTTTTAATTATAGACCCAGATTTTAAGCCTTGTCTGAATGTGGTGTTTGTTGCCCCAAGGGCAACAAACTCTGCAATCCCCACATTCTCTTTATCATTTGCTATATGTTCTAATGCTGATAAGATTTCTGGGTTATTTGCAAATTTGGATTTTAAAAATTGTATATTGTTTTTTATAAATTTGTATGCTTGTTTTATCTTTTTATATTCTTTTGATTGTTGTCCTTTTTTTGAAGCAATATAGTCCAATGTTATTGCGTGTGTGATTTCATGTCCTACTGCTTCTCTATTTGCTCCTTTTTTGAAGCTTAGTGTTCTGGTTCTTGGATCAAATGAATTTTCTTGTGCATCATAATCAATCTCGTTTACTATGTCGCCGAGAAATTCATTGGTTTTTCCTAGTTCATTTAGTATTGCTGATACTGATCCCCTTGTGTCATTTTTTGCTAATCTCCCTGATAGCTCTTTCAGTGTTTTTGTGTCAGACATCGCTTCATGTGTTCTGCTATCAGTGCCTTGCTCTACTCCAAGCTTATTGGCTATTTCTCCTTGAGTAGATCCTTTTGGATTGTCTACCATCCCGAGCTTATGTAGTGCTGCTTTGTGCGCATCAATCAGCTCTCTTGACGAGAGGAGTTTTCTCCCGTTCTCGTAATTGTCTATATGCTTGAAGTCTGCATAGAACCCCGCATAGGCTGTTAGTGAGTCTTCACCAAGGTGCCCATCAAGCTCCTCAAGTGCCTGATTTACTGCTTCCCGTGAATATGGCTTTGCGCCTTCTGCACTTTTTAGTTCCTCCAACGATAGGTATTCTTTTCCTTCTACCGCCTTTGAGTATTTTGTAGCCATCTCCCCAGTTGGGTAGAAGTTTCTGACGAACTCTTCTCCCTTACTATTGATTGCTGCAATTTGATATATTTCTTTCTGCCCATTCTCGGGGTTCTCATCAAATGAAAATTCAAGGTCTATATATGCGTCTTTCCCGCTTCTGACTGCTTCCTCCAGCTTGGACATTTCCACATCAGGAGATTGCTCTTTTAGCCGTGCTGGAGTGCCTGTATCAGCCTGCTCAGTACCGAAGTCATGTTCTTGAAGCTGGGTGGCATCTATTTTGCTGTCTGTGAAATAATCAGCGAACTTCCCTTTCTTGAATTTCTTATTTTTTTGGATTAACTCTAATGACTCTTTTTGTTCATTGAGCCTTGTCTCTGCTTCTATGACCAACCCTATTGCGTGATCTATTTGTCCCTGATGTTCCATGTCAGTTGACAATAGTGCTGTTTTTGCTATTTCTACTTCGATTGAATATTGTTTGTGTGCTTCTATTGCTTGGTTGTGATACTCTTCTTGATACACTTCTGTGTAGTATGCATCTGCACCATTTCCATCGTGCATTAATTTTTTCTTGTTCTCAAGTGAGATTTTTAATTGTTCTTTTGTGAAGTTGTCTGTATCTTTGCTGGCTATTTGCCTTTCTATTTCTGCTATTGTTGCTTCATGTGAAAATAGAAATTGACCTGCATCTATTGAGTGAACTGCATTAACAATTGCAGTAAGCATGTTGAATATTTTTTCCTGCACAGGAACATTTTTTACACCTGCTTGGTCTTTCAGAACTATACGTCTTGACGTTAGTTCTATTCCGTATTTTTTCAGGTTGCTTTTTTCTTTTGCTGCCCACTTCTGAAATTCTGTTTTCATGTCATATGGATTATGATCTGGGTGGGCTGGGTCATTTAAAATTACTCTGGCTGCATAAGGTATAATTTTTGTGACTACGTTTTTATCTTTTCGTAGGTTATTCTGTATTGTGTCTGTAAAGTCTTTTATCTTCCCCTTGCGCTTAGCGAGGAACTCGTCAAGAACTAACCGCACTTTTTCGTCTAGTTCAGTCGTGTAGTTATCGTAAAAATATTCATGGATTGCTTGTTGTACACCAGCTGTTTGCACTAAGTCTTTTCCATTTTTTACGTTTTCTATTTCAAGGTCTGGGTTTATCGCTAAGATTTGTTCTTTTAGGAACTCAAGCCCTTCTTTCGTCATCCTCTCTTCCATTCCAAGTTTGAGGACTTCTTTTGTCAGCTCATTTGCGACATCATGTTTTGCTGTTGCGCTTCCTGCTTCGTATCCAACAACCATCATTGCTTTTTTGTGAATGGTTCGTTCATTGCTGAACAGTTTAAGATCAACAAGTTTTTGTATTTTCCCTTCTATGTCCGTATTTTTAAGGGCGTTCCCAAAAACACCATAGAAGTCATTTGCTAGTTTCTCTGGTTCAATTTCAGCTATATTCTCTTCTGTCATACTTAGCATTTGGAATAACCTAAGTATAGGTTCTTCGTTGATCCCCAATGATTGCATTGCTTGAATTGTAGGCCCCGAACTTACCGCATCCACTTCTATTGTTGTCGCCAAGGACACAACGTCTTGTCCGCTTCTTTGTGCTGCTCTTATCTTGGATAGGTTTTCTATAAATACAAGTTGTCCCCAGACCGAGTTATCAATTGATGGCACTTTGTATTTTTTGCCATTTAGCTCTACTTCTCCATTTGCAAGCTCTCCCATAAACTGCAATAGTGAGTCCCCATCCTTTTGTGCAATTTGGTCAAATTTTGCTATAACAGCTTCAAGATTTTTGTTCCGCCCAGATACTATATCTGCCTCTGGTATGCCATAGTTTTTTGACATTCCGTTTACTAATATACCAAACTGGGTTCCACCAATTTTGTATTTTACAGGGAGACCTTCAATGACTTGTCTTGCGAATGGCTTGTCTGATTGCTCATTAAGTACATTGTTTTTAAACCCAAAACGTGTAGTTGTGTAGACTACTATTTCATTCATTAGTTTCTTCGCTACACCATTTTTATTCATAAAGCTATCCAATCCTACAAGGGTATTTATGATTGGATTTGTCTTGGATGATGAAACCCCCCAGTCTGATGCTTCCGAATCTTTTGAGGAAAATTCATGATAGAATGTTCCGAATATTTGGTGCATCTGATATGGTGTCAACCCTGCAATATTTTTAATATCTCTTAGCCTAACCCCTTTGCCTTGATAATCCAATTGGCCAAGGAACCCCCTCAATGTTCCGAGTGCTTTGAGCGCGGTTTGGTTTACAACCATCGTCCCTTCTGCTAGGCTTCTTAGTGTTTTTTCCCATCTAAATGAAGCTTTTACTCCTTCTGGCGAAAGATGCTCTGTGTCTTTTTTGTTTGGTTTTATTCTCACACTTCCGTCTGTTTCTACGGTTTGTTTTCCCTGATCTTCTCTTTTGTTTAAAGGAAGGTGTTCAAATTTTGGGGCAAAAAGATTACTTACCCCAGAGACAAATGACATTGTGTTTCTTAGATTATTGTTTGTGTTATTAATCCCTTCAAGTGACCCCTTCCCCAAGGCTTCTTCAATTTCTTGCTTATTACCATTTGAGAAGAAGTTTAGGTTGATTGCATAAGTTTCTGCCTGCCGTACAGGCCCTTCTCCTTTAATCGGTGTATGATCTTTGTTGTATTCCCCATTAATGATTGTTCTGCCTTGTTTTTTAATAGACAGTAGATTGGTTTGCCCACTACCTTTTTTGCTTCTTGTTTGTCTTTGGAGCTTTGCAAGAGCTTCAACTTGCATTTTCCCAAGCTGCATATAGAACGCATTTCCTAGTGCTGGTGATACCTTTGTTGGGCGAACCCCCATTGCAATGGCAATGTCTCTTCCAATAGCCAAGTATGTATAGTTTGCTGCTACTTGTATTGTTTCACCTTTTTTATCATGAAGGTCAATGTCTCTTGCTCCTGGTGTTTTGTTGATAATATCTTGTTGCATTTTTACATTTGCCACAATGTGCTTGAACGCTATTGCTCTTGAGATCATTCCCAGCTTGTCTGTTTCTTCAATTCCCTCAAATAGCCATTTTGCATCATTGGATTTTTTCAGTTTAGAAATGAGCTTCTGGCGCATTTCATCGTTTTTGACCACTTCTTTTAGTTCTTTGACGTATGCATCTGGTGATGACCAATGGAGGATTTTCTCCATAAGGTTGTCTTGAAATTTATAGAAATCGAACCCCAGTGTCTTCTTGAATGAATCCTTATCTAAACGCAGGACTTTAAGTTTTATTTTCTTTTTTAGGTTTTTGTTTATGCAGGCCATTTGTTTCTATCCTTTGTTTTGCAATTAATCATGAGCACTCTGGGAGGTTGTCTATGAATTTTTTTATTACTTCTATTCTTTTGTCAAAGAGTGATTTCTCTTCTTCGCTCATTGTTTTTATATCCTCTTCTGTAACTGCTTGTTTATCAGCAAATGCAGCTTCATCTGCTGTCTGTATTGTATCATTTTCTGTATCTTCGTTTGTTTCTGTTTCTTCGGCTGTTTCTTTTTTTGTTTTTGTGCTTGTATCTGTATTGTCTTTATCATCTATTTTTGTGTCTTGCTCTTCCCCAAATGTGATTACTTTTTCATTTTTTGTATCTTCTTTGATATTTTCTTGATTTGTTTCTTGTTCTTGAGATGTTTCTGTTTGTTGCTTTGTCTGAGCCCCCGATGTAATATCTCCTTCGGGTGTATTTTTTGTGTTTTGTTTTGTGTTTTGTTGTGTTTCTTCGTTTGTATTCTGCTCCTTTGGGGGCTCAGCGTCATTTTGAGCGTTGTTCTCTTGCTCTTGTGCCTTGGTATCCTTTCCAGGCGTTTTCTGCTCTTGCTGGGCTTTCTGTGCAGCTTCTCGCTCTGCTCTCTCCGCCTCTTCTGCCAGCTCTGCTAACTCTGCCTGTTCTGCTTCTTCTGCCAGTTCTGCTTCTGTTTTTTGTTCTTTTTGTTTGCTTTGTTGTTCCCCTGTTTTCTTCCAGTGCTTTTGTGCTTCTCTTACTTTATTTTTTCTTGTTTTTACTGCCCCTAGGTTTTGTTTTACCATAGCATTTATTTTGTCTTTTAGCACTGTTTTTGCTTCTATGGTTTGTCCCAGTTCTTTTTTTATTGGTGAGTCTTGTTGCTCTTCTGCTGGAAGTTCCTCCAGTTTTTTTCTGAGATCAATTTCTTGTTGTTTAAGCGCCTTTAGTTGCCCCACCCAGTAAGTGGGGGGTTCTTCTTTGAATTTTGAAACCAATGAGCTAGTGTCACTAACGGATTCAAGTCTTTGATGAAGTATTTTTTGTTGTGCTTTAGATATAACTTTTGCTTCGGCAAGAGAGTCAATACTGTCACCAATCGTTGCTATAGTGAAGGCATCTGTGGGGTGTTGGTTAATAGCGTCATTGATTGTCCGAATGTCTTTTGCTTTTTCCCCAGTTATCCCGACTAGCCCATCCTCGTTGATGAGAGAATCTGCTTTGCCTGCTCTTTCTTTAAAAGTTGTTTTTCTTGATTTCAGCACAGTATCTATGCTTGCTACAACATCTTTGTTCCCTGCAAAATCTTGTCTTGCTTTGATGAGAGACTTAGTTGAAAAGTCGTCCATAAAACTAAAGTTGGTTTTCCCTTTTGATATTGCCTTGTTGATTAGTTTTGGTAGGTTATGAAATAGCTTGTCTGCATCAACTTTTTTTTGTCTTCGTCTTACAAAGTAACTATTCTCATTTGATGTTTTTTTCTTGTTGCGTACATATTTTTTTCTAAGGGCTGCTGCTTGTGCTATGTATGCTCTTGATATATGCGCTGCTTGCTGTGCTGTATCTACCTTTATGTCTGCTGCAATTCCATTTAAGGAACCCCCGACTTTGTTTGTACCTTGAGAATCAACTATTGCAAGCAAACGGCCTTTTTGCTCATTAGTCATTACTCCAATATCATCTATGAGCTCTTCTTTTGTTTTCCCTTTGGTTTCAACGCCAGAAGCTTCAAGGATTGTTCTAACTTGATTGTCTGTTGCAATTTTATCTCTCCCACTTTTCCCGTCTTCACTAAAGTTATTAACAAGATCAATGGTTGTTTTTACTGCATTTTCTGCCAAGTCAGTATGTTTTTGGTATATTTCTTCCCCGTTTGTTATTTTGACCTTTTGCAATATATCAGAGCTGATACCACTATCGATGAGATCTTGTTTTGTTTGAGCAGTATCTAGTGCTTCAAGGGTCTTCATTGTTCCAGCGTGTCCTGCGTTTGCTGCTTTTTCTTGCGCTGCTCTGTCTACTTGAAGTGCAGCAGCATCTTCTCTTGTAAGGTTTGCTGCTTCCCTCCTATCAAAATGGTTCCCTACCATTTTGAATGGGACCCCTGATATGCGTGCTGCATCTACTGCAACAGCCTTGGGTCTCATCATCAAGTGCCCAACTCCTGCTTGGACTGCTGTGCTTATTGCTTGGTCTTTTGATATTACATGACCTTTTGCTACTTCTGAAATATATTTACCAATTGAGTCATATTTTGTGTCTCCCCCTTTTGCCCAATATTCTTGGTGAATGTTTTCAGTTTCTTCTTGAATAATCTCCATTACTACATCAGCACTAAGTTTTGCCACAGGAGCGTCCGCTACTCTTTTTATTATTCGGCCAGTTAGCGTTTGTGGATTGATTTTTTTAGCAGCTAATTTTGCTGCTTCTGCAAACCCTTTTGATGCTGCTTTGTTTTCGAGCGGAGCAACCATTTTTGTAAATGGCTTAAAGAGTTTTTTCATTTGTTTTCCTACTACGCCCCATCCCCCTTTGCCTAGGATTTTCCCTCCAACTATTGCTTCAAGGTATGATGTCACATAGTTTAGAGACAGGGCCCCTGTTTGCTCCCCAAGGGTCATATCTTTGTTTGTTGCTTTTTTGTATGCATCTTTTTGGTCTGACAGTAAGTCGAAAGACCATACTGTCGCGGCAACAGGCATGGACGCAAGAATTGGGACTAAATATCCCAGCATTTGCGGAGCAACGACTTTTGCGTTTGATACGAAGTGCAACGCTGCTTTCCCATAGTCCCCATTTTTTATGTATTGATCAACTGCTGCTATATTTTTCTTTTCTTCTATGTCATTATAGCCTATGGCTCTTTGCCATATATCTTCATTTTTAAAATCCTCAAACAGCGTACTATTCCCAAATGTAGTTCCCAGAGCTTCATCAGAAATTGATGAGGCATAATCAAGTAGGCCATCTCCTGCCCCAGCAAGTAATGCCCCTGCTGTTCCGGCAAATGATTTAAAGGCATGCTCAAACGCCCCTTGATTATAGTTCTGTGATTTTTTAGATCTTTCGTTCCATGCCCGTCTTTGGACATTGGTCATTGTGTCCCAGTTTTTAGGCTTATACGCATATTTTTTTTCTGATCCGTATGCACCAGGACTTGGTGCGAGGAATGGCTCAACATAGTCTGAGGTTTTCATCCCTGCTTTTTTTGCAGCATCCTTGAACCCCATCCTGTATCCAGGAAGGTCAAAGCTCTGGTTTACAATTTCACCAGTGACGGGGTTCTTCATGATTACGATTGGTCGTCCGTATACCCCCTTGTCTATGATTTTATATTGTATTGGGATGTTGAGATTATTGTACACTGGTGGATGTGTTCGGTAGTAGGATGTGTCCCCTAATTTAAGTTTTTCATTTATATTTGTCTTGGTGAGTTCAAATGCTAATTTTGTTGTGTCTTTCCACCCTTGTTCATATACATCTTCTGTTGTTACAGAATCTTCTGGAACCCCCCACAACTCTGCAAGTCTTCTTGCATTTCTTTGTTCTCTTTCAGTGTGGTCTTCCCCTGGGTGTTCTACTTCTGATGCATCATATCCTGCTGCTCGTAGTTCCTGCCCTTCCATTTCCTTGATGAAGATTCCGTCTCCATCAATAATAGAATATACTGTTCCTGTTTGCCACCCTTGATCTGATTGTTCTTCTTTTGCGACTTCTTCTTCTGTTGAGAACGTTACAGGTTGGTTCCCATATATTTTTTGTACTTTCTCTTTTTCTCTTGCTATGACAGCATCTTCTTTCTGCATTGTTGTCCCAATGTCATTTGAATCTTCCGATGCTATTCTTGATCCTGGGTTTTCTGCCCCTAAAATTTTACTTGCGATTTCTACTGAAGAATATGGCATCGTATCCCTTTTATTTTTTATTCGCTTTGGCTGCCATTTTATTTTTATAGTCAGCTTTACTGTCTTTGATGTAATTCCCTACTTTTGTTTTCATTTCGTCTAAATCGTCATTCGAGAACCACCAAGCGTTCCCGTTAACAGTTGATGTCCCCGCAATTGCTGGCTTGGAGAAATTTAGTTTGCCTATTGCTTTTCTCATTGTTGTAGTTGATTTCCCAATCAGTAATGGCGCTAAAGTGTTATATAGGTCTTTTGTTTTACCACTCCAGTCTTTCATTGGTCCGCTATCATACATCAATGGACCTATATAGTCTTGAAGTATTTTGCTTGTTACTAGTTTAGATTTGAAGCTTTTTTTGTTTTCTTTTTTGTTTTCTTTTTCCGCTAATTTTTCGCTTTTTTGGACGCATTCTAGTCTTGTAACTGGATCTGTAATTTCCCCACATTTACCTTTTTTTGCTGCGTCGGCAGCGTTAAGCGACCTTATTGCTTTTTGTGTTTCATCTGCTCTGGTTCTTGCTAAAGTTTTCGTCTCTGTTTCGTCGTTTTTTGCCCACGATAGTATTCTTTTTTCTTCTTCTTTCGCGGCTTCATATTGTGCTTGTGTTTTTGATGTTAACGCATTAAGAACTGATTTTGGAATAGATTTTTTTATTCCAAATAGTTTTCTATATGCTGCCGTGACCCTAAGAATATCTTGATCTTTTTTGTTTCTAAAGTAATCTTTCTTCGCTGTTGCAGTTACTATTTTTCTTTCTTTTTCATTGTTGACGAAAAATACAACTTGCCCGTTTTTATTGGCTTCTTCTTGTATTTTTTTCTTTATAGTTTCTGGGCTACCGTCACCAAATTCAGTTCTAAATTCTTCTTCACGCTTTTTGAGATAGTTGCTTAATGGGTGTGATGTATCTCTTCCCTTGGTAATATCATATTCCTGCTGATTATTAAAAGTGTTTTGTGGTGCAGCTTGCTTTTCTTGGGATGGAGTAAACTTGTCGGCTAGTTGAGGCTTTTGTTCTTGTTGTGTGTCTTCTTCTTGTTTTGGTAAGAATGGTGTAAACTTGTCTGTAACTGGGGGTTCTGCATTTTTAGTTGTCCCAATTATTGCTTCTGCATCTCTTGTCGCTTGTGTTGTCTTGTCTTTGTTTTCGTTATATGGGACATTATCATACATTTCTTCTGTAAGACGGTTGTTTAAAGGGACCTCTAGTTCTTTTTTTGTTGGGTTCATTATAACAACTGGTGGTTTTGCTGCGCCCAACCTTTTCGCCATTGCTTCGATAAAGTCTGCATCAGAAACGGGTTCTGCTTTCTTTTTGCCTCCGCCTCCTCCTCCTCCTCTGCCTTTTTGCAATCTTTTTGCTGCGGCCTCTCTTTCTTTTTGTAGTGCCATCCTCCTTGCGTCAGCAGCTCTGTCTTCCCCCATTTTAACCAGGTTTTGTCCCATTCTCATGGCGTTGTCTGATGCTTTGTTGAATAGTGCTACAGCATTTCTTGTTGCTGCGTTCACCCCTTCATAACTTGTTTGTGGTATATAGCCTACGTTTTCTAATTTACTTTTATATGTTGATCCCATAGCTGATCCTTTTTAGGCAATAGCCAATTGACTTTTCTTGTCTTTAATCTCTTTTTCTATTGTAGGCTCAGCTCCCAAGGATTTTTTTCTTACTACTGCTCCAGGTTTTGTTACAATTTGAGATTGGGTATCTGGGCCGCCAATTGCATTTGTACCCATTGCACTTTGGGTACTGGTTGCAAGTTTTTTATTTGGTGTCTGTGTTGGGGCAAAGGCTGATTGTTGCCCCCCGTTAACTTTCTTTAATTCATTTTGATATGCATTATATGCTGCTTCATTTCTTCCTTGTTCCTTGAAACCTGCCGTCCCACCCTTATTCCAATCATAGTAAGTAAGGTCTGGGGACCAATCTACGGTTTGCCCTTGGGCATTCAGCCCACCAGAGGAATTGTATAGGCTCTTGAGCTGGGCTTCACTTTCAATTGACTGGTTGTGCATCTGGTACTGCGCTTGTGCAGCAAGTCTATTTTTATAGCTTCGTATTTTCTCTTTTGCAAGCCATGTATTGTTCCTATCATTTGAGGACGCTGCTGCTCCTTGTTTGTTTGCGACGGCTAGTTGCTTGAACCCCAAATACACGTTTGCAAGGGTTGATACCCCTTGGATAATTAGTCCTGCTGTTTGTGCCCAATTATCAGTAGCAATTTTTGTTATATTGTTTGATGTTTTTGTTTTAGGGGTAATACTTGTTTTTGATGTGAGCTTTGATGTTACCTTTGGAGTTTCCCCTGTAAGAGCAAGTTCTGCACTTGTTTTAACCCTTGGCTGGCAACATTTTGTTTGCCCTTTTATGAAGCTGCTGTTTTGAGTTGCTGCTGTAAATGGAGAGTTTTTGTATTTCATTTTATTGTCCTCGTGGTTATAGTTCAAATTGCGATTTCATATCTATTTCATTTAGATTTGTGTTTAATGCCCTGCCGAAGAAGTCATTCGGATGTTCTACTGGAGGCAGCGAGGCTAGGTATAGTAGATACTTGGTATTGCTTTCTTTATTTAACCCAAATTTGTCTTCAAGTTCCTTTAGCTCCCTTGCCATTTTATTTCTGTGCATATTTGCTGCTTCTGTCTTTTTATTGTTTTCGATTTCAGTTAAAAGTATTTTTTGATTCATGTATGTCCCTGTTGCTTCAACCGCAAGAGACAATATGTCTACAAGCCCGACAATTCCTCCCATCAACATGAACCCCACTGCAAAGGTGATCATTGCCATAAGAAATGGGCTTTTGACTAATTTCGCTATATAGCTCAATGCGTAAGATACTGCTAGCCCTACACCTAGCCCAAGTAGTGCAAACCCTACTTGTCCTGCTGGTGCGAAAACAATAGTAGCGACAACAATAAGGATAATCATAAATATCTTGAACAGAGTTGTTGCGTACCAAGGGGTTTCTGTTACTGCTATCCCTTGAACTACCAACATCAATGTTTCTTTTGCAAGACGATCTCTTTTAAAAATAGGGAGAGTCTTGAACGCGTCAAATGTTAGAGGGATTACTAGCCCATTAAGGTATGTCGCTATGTCATCTATGTCACATAAATCTACAGAAGACACTGCTCTGATCCCACCATCTGGGTAATCAGGATTGTGTCTTTGTGTTGTTACGCTTGTACCTACCCATCCAACAATTCTAATTTCTGTGTATTCAAGCGGAGCGCTAATCGTTCTTATTTCAAATACTGTTTTTCTTTCTCTTGGTGTGTCATCAGGGGGGTTCACATCCCCTACTTCAATTATGTTTTCCAAGATCGGGTCATCATCATCTCCGCCTATCCCTTCTTCAGTAAAATATGTGTCATCATTAACATAACCACCATTACTGTTTTTTTTCTTTGAGAATGATTTTATGTACCACCCTGCTTTGGTTTTCTTTTTTGATAGAGCCCCTGGTGTGTCATAAATATTCTTTGGAACCCCCTGCTTGCGAACTATTCTTACACCGCTGAATGTCCATTCTTGTTTAAGTGATCCTACTCTTAGTTTAATTGGTCCTGCCCCCTCATATTTGAGCAGAAGTGGTAGTAGTGTTTGATAAGCAGCGTATGCGCTTGTTTCATTGATGAATAGTGGGGTAGCTGCAAATCCTATGTGGACATCAGAGATTTGCCTTGTGTTTTGTGCTTGGTTTTGGTTTTGTGCGACCAAGTGATCGTGGTATTCTTCCTCTGTGCTGAACCGATCTTTTAGGTCTTGGTCTTGTCTATACCATTTCCCGTATTGAATATTCCATTCTCCTGTCCCTATTGCTGGGATACTGTGTGAGGAAAATATTCCTTCTGATGTTTCAACAAGGTCAATGTTCAGTGCTTTTAAAACTTTTTCTCTTCTTACCCTTTCTGCGTTTGTTTTTGAGAGTCTGTAATATGGTACTTCATTATTGTAGTCATCCTTGAGTGCTACAAATGGCATAATCTCCATTTCTTCAAATGCAGTGTTCCCGATAAGGGCGTATTTGTTGTCCTCTGAAAAGAAATATTGTGTTGTATCCTCATCGGTATTTGTATTGTACTCAATGGCGACTCCTTCTTTGTCGCCTTCTTGCGTTGATTTGCCTGGGAGGCCAGTGTCATATTCTTCTTCGATCTTGTTTGTTCCGTCCCATCTTGTCATTGAGATAATAACGTTGCCAGAAATTTCATCTACAATATATTCTTTTATGTGCCATTCATGCCCATCATATTGAATGTACCCAAAGAATGTTTCGTTTTGTTCTACATGTTCTTTTTTTTGTAGTCTATGCCCGTCTTGAGACAGCTGTGCGAGGGATTGTAGTAGTTGGCTGATAAGTCCTAATTTCATTTCTGTGATTGTTTTTAAGTCTGCTGCGTTAACCGCTCCATCAACTACCATGTAGTGTTTTATGATTGCTTGTTCATGCGTTAGGTCTGCAAACATGTAGTATCCAGCGAACCCATGCTTCTTCCCAAGTTTATTGAATCTATTTATGCTATGAGTTACTCCATGCAAAATATCATCTCTCATATAATCTGAGATGGTAAGCCCTGTTCTGCTCTTTTCGAGTATAACCTCAACTATCTTCTTGTCTTTTTGCGCTCTTTCTTTTTGAAGCTGATTCGCCGTCAAATAAGAGTGAAATTCGTATTCGCTTGACATTGGTCATATCTATGCTGTTGGGATTGATTCAACTGGTTTTTCGTCTGCTGCTATAAATTGGCCATTGCCATCAGTTAACCAGCCTACATCTCCTTTATAATAATGAGCTTTTTCTGTTTTATCCCCTACCGCGATTCCTACGTCGCTCATTACATCCATAGCGAGGGTATGAATTGCTGTTCCTGTAAACACTTGTGGGGGCATTGGATTTCCATCAATTTCAGAGGCAACTACAGCATAGGTATCCATCATAACTTTTAGGATGTCTGCTTTCCGCTTATCATCAAAGCCAAGTGTTTGTCTGTGATACAGTTGAGCTTGTTGCTCTTGTACTTGGATTTGAGACTTTTTGAGTTCTCTTTCTGAAGCTCCGTTCTCCATCATCTCTGCCATTTGTGCCATAAGCAATTTTGTTTCTGCTTCTGTTTTCCTTGTCCCTTCTCTTGACTGGAGTCTGCTTTCTGCTCCTCCTGTTCTCATTTCTACAATCTCTTGTGCCATTTTCTGTAAAGCCATTGCTTGTACTTTTGCTTCCATTTGTAGCCTGGCGTAGGCTATTGCCTTTTCCAAGGTTGGCTGCATTTGCGAAACATATGCTTCAACAAATTGTGTTTTGTCTATTGTTTCGTCGTCCCATTCCCGTTGGAGTTGGTTCCTAATTGCTCTCATGAAATGGTCGAAAATGCCTGTCCCATTGACTGACTCGGTTGTTATTGCCGCTACAGGTATTTTTTCTAGGTCTTCCTGGTTAATTTCATCTGGGTCTTTTTCTTCATACGGAAGATGATCATTGGTTAATGTGTCTGTTGCTGGAGTAAATTTTTCTGGAGTACTATAAAAATCCCCAATTATTTCTTCAGGGGAACCTACTGTGATTGGTTGTGGGAAGTGGTTATATGGAATATTATACATTTGTTATACCTCTACATGAAGATAATAGAACCCCCCATGAGGGGCTCTGTATCTTTATGCGTCTGCTTGCAGTTCTGCTACTCTTTGTTCTCTTGCCATTTCTTTAAGTTCCGCTGGAGTTGGCAATGGAAGCTCTACGGTGTTAAACGCATTTATCAATACTGGCGTAGTTGTTTGCTGCCCATTTTTCCCCTTTTTCTGCTTAAAGATTGTTACTTTTTTTGTTTTCAAGACATTGTAGATGATCCTTGGTATGAAATATCCTTGTGTTGTATTGAACTTTACATACTTTTTAACATCACCAATCACGTCATTTCCTGCTGAAATGATTTCGCCTTCCCACGCTTGTTTCGTGGGATCATTACAAATCACATTGACTCTTACGAGACTCGTTGCTTCTTTTTGAAGTCTAGCTATTTCTGCTGGGGAGATTATTTTGTTTCGTCCAAATGCAACTGTCTTAATCTCGATGTCTTCAATGCGCTTGTTTAGTTTATTCTTAAACTCGGCTTCCAGCTCTGCCTTGATCTCAGCTCTCATTTGCTCTTTGAGAGACTCAGTGTCTTCTTCTACTGGTGTTTCTACTGGTTCTTGTCCAGCTTCTTTTTCTGCAATAAGCCCTTTGAGCTTCTCTGTTTTTATGTTTTCTGGAAACATAATATCCAGTTTCGTCGCCTTTTCTTTTAGTTCATCTCTTGTCATTCTGTTCCTTTTTATTGTATTGGATTGCAACCGCTACGCGGTTGCAATTTGTTATGGTTTAGTAGTATTCTCCAAATATCTCAGCTGCCACTTTTGACATTTGACGCTCTGTATATATATCCCCGTTGTTGTCTTCCGAAGCTACATCATTCCAGTCTGGATTCTGAAGAACCTTTACATGGTTGTTGTTGTTCTCTAAGAATAAGGAACTATCGTAATTCCCCCAATTTTGAAATACGGATGCATTATTAACATGGTAGTCCCAGTTTTCTTCTACATCTAGAACACGAAATTTTTGGGTCGAAAAATCATCTTTGTATTCTGGTATTCTTCCGGCCTCTATGTTGTGGGCGAACTGCAAAGTGTCGCTAGTTCCAATAACTTTGTCCCCATTTCCTTTTACTCCCCCATCTGAGCTTACCTGCACTTGTCTTAAAGCATCAAAATAGGCCATTGCTTATCCTTTATGTTACAGGTATATGTTTAGCTTTGAGGCTAGACATTAAGTCATTTGGGGTGTCAGCAGCGCCATCGCCAGTTGTGTCTGTTTTTACATCTTCCCATTCTGGGTTTTGTGCAGTAAATACATAATTATCATTGCTTTTTAGCTCATCTGGTACGCCAGGTGCTTCTACGCCATCCTCAAAGATAGTAATACTGTTGCCTGTTCCTGTTGCACCAGGCATTGTAAAATCATCTTTGTTCTCTTCGAGACGTTCAGTTTCGATATTGTAGTACACATTAATATCATATCCTTCTCCAGCTACCTTGGCACCATTGGTGTCCAGTCCGCCATCAGAGCCTACTTGTAGTCTCTTAACTCCATCAAAATATGCCATCATATATCCTTTCTGGCTAATTATGTAGAGAACCCCAACATGGGGCTCTCAGGTGATTA
>Ga0256913_10000256_pt1 | contig 26578 bp, 17 predicted proteins | sample Axial_MatmetaG_FD_185970 | JGI IMG/M metagenome (GOLD analysis project Ga0256913, IMG submission 185970) | Deep-sea worm associated microbial mat communities from Axial Seamount, Juan de Fuca Ridge, Pacific Ocean - Axial_Mat | ecosystem: Environmental > Aquatic > Marine > Oceanic > Microbial... | reverse complement strand
AATTAAACGAGTTAATTAGTTTTCATAAAGAGAAAAAGGCTCTTGCAAGTTTGGCAGTTCGCCAACGCGAAACACAACGCTACATTGTTTTTAACGAAGAGAATATCCTTAGCGGATGGAAAAACATTGCCACAGGCGAAGAAATAATTACTCGTAAATATTCCGAAGAAAAACTAAGGGCATTTTCCGGTATTCATATACTTTCGCCTAAAATTTTTCCACTTTTAGAAAAATTCGGGCAAAAAAAGTTTTCAATTACAAAAGCATATATCGAGTTTTCTAAAACCGAAAACATTTATGGTTTTGAACACAACTACGGCTACTGGATTGACACAGGAAAACCTAAGGATTTAAAATTGGCTGAAAGTAAAGTTTAGAAAGATATCATATTATTTCCACTTACCCATTAGAGCCCTAACAGGTTCTAAACCGGTTGTAGTACCTTCTTGTATTGATTTTAGAACTGCACCACCACCTGTAAAAATATAATAATCCGGACTATCTAAAGCAACAATATACAATCCCGGTAACAAACGCTTTAATTCTTGCATAGTATCGCCACCACCGTATAGTTTTACTGCCTTTTCGTTTTTATCTATTAGTTCATCTAATGCAATTGTACCTTCGTTAAAATTAGGTGTAAAACCCATTACCGCATTAACAAAAATTGTTTTTGCACTTAAAAATATGTCAATAACAGTTTTTTCCTCGAAAGATTCTTTTGCAACATCTAGAATATAGTTTAAACTATCTCCTTTTTTAAGTTTTCTGATATCAAGTTTTCTGTTTTTTCCTTTAATTTTGCCGTCTAATGTATCAGACTCTACAATTATTGGTAATTCAATAAGTTTATTTTTAAATTTCTTTGCAAAAGCTACAAACTTTTTTGCACTTACTAAATCTTCTTCGCTAATACCTTTTATACTTACTCCATATTTTGCCGATAAATAAGCATTATAAATAACTCCACCAAGAACCAAGTAATCAGCTTTTTCTAATAATGCGTAAAGCGAATCTATTTTTGTATCGAATTTTGAACCTGCCACAACAGCTACAAATTTTTTCTTTGGTTTATACAATCTGTCTAAATTGCTTATTTCTTTTTGCATTAAAAAACCTGCATACGATGGCAAATATTTATTAACTCCAACAGTAGAAGCATGAGCTTGCCACGAGCCAAAAGCATCGTTAACATAAATATCGGCTAAACCGGCAAGTTGATTTGCAAAATCATCTATAAATTCTTTGTTTTCTTCGCCCTTAAACCATCGTGTATTTGGTAAATAAATCCCATCTATTTCAGAATTTTTTAAGTCCTTAATCATATGATTTATTGATGTTTCAACTCCTTGTATACCATCTTTTTCTATCAATGAAAATTCGGGTATTTTTAAATCTATATGCAGCTTATTCTTAAGATATTCAACAATTGGTTTTACCGATGTGTTTTCGCTAATCTCTATCTCGTTAGTTTTCTTGTTTCTTGGTCGGCCAACATGTGTCATAAGAATAATTTTCCCGCCTTTAGCATTAATATGATATAGTGTACCAATTGTTGCATCAATTCTGTAAGGATCGTGAATAATTCCTTTTTTAACAACATTATGATCTACCCTTACTAAAACAATTTTGTTATGTAAGTCGGCATCTTGAATTAATGGTAGTTCTTTGATTTGCATACTATTTTTCGTTTTTATTATTTTGATTTTCAATCATTAATGCTTTTAATTTTTCGAGCTGAATATTTTTATTTACCTCACGATTTCTGCGTGCAGTTTCTGTAAAATATTGATGAATTTCTAAAAATTTAATTTGTATTTTATTCCATTCTCGTTCGCTTTTTACCATATTAAATTTAAACAACTCTTCGAATAACAGCTTAGATACAGGTATAAAATCAGGTCTTCCCAAATAATCTAAATCAGCATCGCACATAATTTTTTCTAGCTCGTTTTTAGGTCTTGGTGGCGATTTTGTTGCATATATAAGCTCTGATATTTTCTGAATTTGCTCTTTTGTATACCAAAATTCAGGCAATATTTCTTTTGCTAATTTCACACTAGATTCTTCGTGGTCGGAATAACCAATAATAAAACCAATATCGTGTAATAGTGCAGCTGTTTTTATTAATAATAAATCTTCTTTACTAACACCTTCGCTTTTTGCAATATTTTCTGCTTCGTTTACTACATCAATAGTGTGCTTTATATTATGATATTTAATATCAGGGTTTAACCCCTTTTCTAGTTTATAAAAAACTAAATCTTCTAAATCAAAATAATTAATTTTTTGATATTGATATCGGAATTTTTCGTTAGGAATTCGACCTTCACCATTTACCGAAAATTCCGGTTTAATTCCTAAAACAAAATACATATCAAGTTCGCCTTTATATTTTATCGGTAGTTTTCCTCTATGTTCGCAATCGAATAAATGGTTTATTTTTTCATATGTAGAAGTTGAAATATTTATTTGCCCCGGCACACCCGATGATTCCATTCTACTTGCAATATTTACTGTATCACCCCAAATATCATAAGATAGTTTTCTGCTACCAACAACTCCTGCAATAATAGATCCTGTATGAACACCTATTCTTAAATGCCATTTGTTTTGGGCTTCTTCACGAAGCTCTTTCATATAATCAATAATTTCTATAGCAGCTAAAATTACATCAATAGCATGTGTTCTATTATCTTTAGGAATACCACCGGCACACATATATGCATCGCCAATAGTTTTTATTTTCTCTATATTATATTTACCTACAATACTATCAAATTTAAAAAACAACCTGTCTAATTCATCAATAAGAGCATCGGGTTGCATATGTTCTGCAATATTCGTAAAACCCTGAATATCTGAAAATAGCACAGTTGCATTCTCATATTTTCTTCTTTTAGCATGACCTTCGGCTTGTAATTCTTTTGCCGTATCTTCTGGCAACATATTTCTGATAAGCATTTCTGCTTTCTCTTTTTGACGAACTACTTCTTCGGTTTTATCTGCTATTTCTTTTTCTAGTAAATATTTTTCTTTTGCATACAGATATGCTCTATATCTAACAATCATTACAATTAATGAAACAAGGAATATTAAATATAACATATATGCATACCATGTTCTATATTTTGGCGGTTTAACTCTAAAAACATAAGACTTTACGTCAGATATATTTCCAAATATATCTTTTGATTTTATTTTAAATATATATTTTCCTTCCGGTAGATTGGTGTATTCTTTTTCGGTTGTTTTTCCCCAAGCAGACCATTCATCATCATAATTCTCCAGCATATAACTGTAAAATAAATCACTACCGCTTACAAATGATGTTGAATAAAATGAAAATTCAATATTATTATAACTATATTTAATACGCAAACTATCGCTATACTCAACACTATTATTAATATTAAGTATATTATATATTACGGAATCTTCGTTTAAAGTAATTTTATTAAAATATATATTTGGGTTTTCTTCGTGTTTTACTAGCGATTTAACATCAACTCTTACAATTTTATCGTAACTTCCCATGTAAATTATTGAGTCTTTATCGCAAAAGATTACTTCAATAGTTAAATCGTTAAGTATATTAAATGGTTTTGTTAAAACTTCGTACTTTTTACCTTCACCTTTATAAATACACAGTCCTGTAGTTTTATTAAATTTATTATTTACACCGGAGCTAAACCAAATATTTTTATATTTATCTTCGATAATAGGATATACCCATTTTTTATTTTGTTTAAATTCAAGGTTTAGAAGAGTATCAACAAAAAACCTGCTATTTTCTACATCATATCTATATATCCCTTTATTTGTTGAAAACAAAACTCCATTTGAAGTTTCGTAAACATCAATCCATTGGTAATTTTTTGGTAGCCCAAAACCTGTATTTATTACTAAACTTCGGGCATCTAAACTTATTTTTTTTGAAAAATTAAGCATTATTACTCCTTGATAATCGCTACCCAACCACAAAAAACCATTTTTTGCTTCGGCAATTGTTCTAACACTTTCATTTAAGTTATTTATTTTACCTTTAAGTTCAAATTTACCATCAATATAATTTGCTATATACAGTCCATTTGTAGATGTAATAAAATACACCGAACTATCTCTATTAGATTGTTTTATTTTTATAAAATCACCCTCGAGAATCAATTCTGCTTTTTTATTATTTATTTTGTACAATCCCTCCTCTGAGGTAACATATAAGTTTGTGTCTACTATAATAAATTTATTACATCTAGTATTTACTCCCTCAATAGGAAGAAAACGTTTATTTAGATAACAAGCTCTATTATAACTATATACACAAGAACCATATTGATAAAATACACCATGTCCGGTAGCAATAAATATTTTATTATCGAAACGGGTAATATCGTAAGTTCCATTTCTAAGTCCTGAAGACTTATCGAAAAAAGTGAATGCTGATGGCATATCAATTCTACTTAAACCATTATTTAGTGCTACCCATACCGATTTTTCTTTCTTATCTACAGTTAAAGCATTTACTTGGTCATCGTACAAACCACCATCTGTATTAATATTGCACAACATTTGTCCTGTTTTAGTAATTACAACCAAGCCGCATTTAGACGAGCCTAAAACATATTTATTATCATCTAACTCAGCACCTGCTGTTAATTCGGTATTCTCGAAAAAATAATCGGCTGATGTTTCAAACTCTTCAATGCAGTTCTTGTCTACAATAAAAAAACCTTTGTGCTTAAGTTTTACCAATAATTTGTTATTATATGGTAAAATAATTTCGATATTATTATCTTGTAAAATTGTTTCGGTACAATATTCTGTTAAACCATTATTTACATATTTATAAACTCCTTTTCCTTTTTTATCGATAAAAATATTGTTGTTTATTTCATATATATTATATCCGGCATTGTTAGTATCTATTAAATAAACAGAATTGTTATTCCAAAAAAACAAACTATTGTTATTAGTAAAAATTACATCGTTTTCTAAAGCTTGCACATTTCTAATTTGCCCAATTTCTTGATATTTTTTCGGAAATTTGTCTATTAATGAATAAAAATATAATGTACCGTTTTTGTGTTTCTTAAAAACTCCAAAATTATTATATCCACCGGCATAAATATCTCCTTTTTTGGTTTTTGATAAATTTGGACCTCCGGGCATATAAATAAATTTCCAAGATTTTCCATAAAAAATTAAAATTCCATTAAGATTTCCGACATAAACAACTCCTTTATCATCGGTTACAACCGAAAAATTCTGACCTTCGTAGCCATAAACCTTAGGTGGATAGTTAACAATTTTAGGAATACCTTTTTCTTGCTTTTGCCCTAAAACATGGGTTATTGATATAAATACAATTAATAATATTACAAGTTTTTTTACCATCAATATAGTTTAAAAAAGCTATTAATTTTTCAAATGCAAGATACAAGATAAAGCTTAATTCAGCAAGAGAATAAATTTTTAATAAATATTTAAAACTTTATTTTAAAGATTCAATAATCATATTTAATATTGAAGTATAAAATTTTAATGATATGCAACAGTATTTAGATTTACTCGATAGAGTTATAAAAACAGGTGTAGAAAAAGGCGACAGAACAGGAACGGGAACAATTTCGGTGTTCGGACATCAAATGCGTTTCGATTTGCAAGATGGTTTTCCTTTATTGACTACAAAAAAACTACATCTTAAATCTATTATACACGAATTGCTTTGGTTTTTAAAAGGCGAAACAAATGTAAAATATTTGCAAGATAACGGCGTGCGAATTTGGAACGAATGGGCAGGCGAAGACGGTGAACTTGGTCCTATCTATGGATATCAATGGCGTTCGTGGCCATCGGCAAACGGAAAACATATAGACCAAATTTCGCAAGTTGTAGATTCTATTAAAAACAACCCAAACTCTCGCCGACATATTGTTAGTGCATGGAATGTTAGCGAAATCGACAATATGGCTTTACCTCCGTGTCATATTCTGTTTCAGTTTTATGTTGCCGATGGAAAACTTTCGTGCCAACTATATCAGCGAAGTGCCGATATTTTCTTGGGTGTGCCTTTTAATATTGCCTCTTATGCAATTCTGTTGCAAATGATGGCACAAGCAACAGGTTTGCAAGCAGGAGAGTTTGTTCATACTCTTGGCGATGCTCATATTTATAACAACCATATAGAACAAGTAAAATTACAGCTCACTCGTAAACCAAAAGCATTGCCACAAATGCAAATTAACCCTGATATTAAAAATATTTTCGATTTTAAATACGAAGATTTTTCTTTAGAAAACTATGATGCTCACCCACATATTAAGGGTGATATTTCGGTTTAAAAACACAAAAAACAAAGCTACAAGATACAGCTCTGTTTTTATTTAACCAAACTATCTAATAAGTGTTACTGTACCTGTTTTTTGATATTCAACACCTCTTTCATCTTTGTATACAACTAACCATTTATAAACTCCTTGTTGAACCAATTGTCCTTTAACAGTACCATCCCATGCTTCTGATAAGTCATCATTAAGGTATATTAATTCTCCCCACCTATCATAAATATAAATCATATAATTATCTAAATCTATTCCATTACCTACAACTATAAATTTATCATTTATTCCATCACCATCAGGAGAGAAAGCGGTTGGCACATAAATAGTTATTACATTTTCAACTTTAACTTGAGACAAAACTGTATCTAAACAGCCATGCTCCGTTTCAACAATAAGTTTTATTGTATAATCATTTGGAAAATCGCCATAAATATGAGTTGGGTTTTCTAAGAATGAGTTTTCTCCGTCACCAAACCACCAATAGTTGTTATAGTTATCTTCCGATAAATTTTCAAAATAAACTTCAGGCTTTAAAATATCGACTAAATCCGGATTAGCGATAAATTTTGCTTTAGGTAGTTTGTATACTTCAATCATGTTATCAAAAGTGAAAGAATTTTTACAACCTTCAGCAGATGTAACTTCAAGAGATACATCAAACACTCCCCAATCATAATAAATATGGATTGGTTCTTTATCTGTACCAATATTAGAGGGATCAGTATCACCAAAATCCCATACATAAGTTTGTCCTATTTCCGGGCTTTGTTCAATAAAATGAACTTTTAATGGTTGACATCCATTTTTTACATTAGAAATAAAAGATAAAGGTGGTTTATCTAATACTGTTATATCAACACTTGCATCATCTGTTGGTGAACCACAATCATCTGAAACTGTAACAACATAAGTTAAACTTGCTTCGGGATATATTATTTGTGGATTCGAAATAACTCCATCATATTGATTTGTATAAATATAGTTACCATTACCACCTATTGCACTTACTGTAATCAATACAGGATCTCCAGGACATATTTGAGTGATATTTGCTGTAATATCAGCTGTTATAGCAGGATATACATCAACATCTATATTTGTAGAAGCAACACAATTATTTACATCTGTAACTGTTAAATAATAAGTTGTTAAACTTACTGGAGATACATTTATTTGAGAACTAACATTACTATTATCCCAAATGTATTGATATGGTGTAATTCCACCTGATACAGTTGAAAATAAATCAACATCTTGACCAATACAGATTTTAGGAACATCTTGTATTTCTACTACAAGTTGATTTGGGCTTGCAACATTAATACCGTTTATAATTAAAGGACAATCATTATCATCTAATACTGTAACCATATATGTCCCTGCCGGAACTAAGTCTGCTGTTTCAGAATTACTCACATTATGTGTCCAAGAATATGTATACGGTGGTGTTCCACCACTAACTTGAATTGTTGCAGAGCCATCGGAATAACCAAAACAAGAAACAGGCGTAGTTGTTATAGAATTATTTACAACTTGTGTTGGTTCACCTATTGATATTGAATTATATCCAACACAACCATTTATATCTGTTAAAGTAACATCATATTGTCCTGCTAATACATTAATTAAATTTTGATTTGTTGACCCATTTGACCAAATATAAGTATAAGTTGGAGTTCCGCCGGTTGGTTCTATATAAATATTTCCCATAGGACTACCAAAACAAAGGGAATTTTCACCTGAAATATTACTTGTTAATGGTGAATCAGGTTGATTTACATATATTGAACCTGTAACAACACAATTGTTTGCATCTGTTGCAGTAACATTATATTGTCCAAAAAATAAATCGGTAATATTTGCTGTATTTCCATTGTAACTAGATGGTCCTTCCCATACAAATGAATATGGTGGTGTTCCATTTTGTGCTACAGCAGTTGCTTGCCCATCATTATTTCCAAAACAACTAACATCTATTTCTGTTATAGAAATACTTAATTGACTTGGTTCGGTTATTTGTTCTGTAGATGTAGATTCACAACCAAATCTATTTTGAAATGTTACATCATATTGTCCTGCACATAAACTTGTAGCAGGATTTATGGATTGAGAATTACTCCATGAATAAGTATATGGTTCGTAATTATCTTGAGGAGTTGCTAATAATTCTCCATTACAATCACCAAAACATAAATTGTTTGTAGGTGTAATATCTATTACAGGATTTGGCGATACAAAAATACTTAAACTTGTATCATTTATACAACCTGTATCATCAATATTTAGTGTTATTGTTTTATTTCCCGATGATGACCAATTTACTGTATGAGGTCCTATTGTTAATGCAGAACTTGGAGTTCCACTATCAAAATCCCACAAATAATCTGTTGATGGTCCAGCAGAACCCACATAAGTAATTAATAAATCTTCATCAATACAAATTGTATCTTTTGAAACGGTAAATGTAGTTGTAGGTGGAGGTGCAACAGTAATTGTCATACTAACGGTTGTATCTTGTTGGCATGGTGTTGAAACTTGAACCCAATGTGTTTCTGTAGAGCTAGGTGTTACAGAAATATTTGTTCCTGTACTACCATCATCCCATAAGTAACTTACTATACTTTGATCTTGTAAAGGATTAATAGTTACATCTAAATCGACACTAAATCCTACACAAATGGTAGTATCTGGTGATATAATCGGATTTAATTCAAAATTATCTAGAATCCAAATTGTATCACTTGTAGAAGATGGTGTGCACGGACAACCATTTAAAATACTAAAAATAATATATTCGTTGGTTTCCTGTACATTATCCCATAAGCCATCATAAAATAAAGTATCAGTATATTCTCCCGGCAATATCATTAAATTAGTACTGCTTGTTGTGTAATCTACACCATTTACAGCTGTTCCATCAAGAGTTAAATCTATAAATACAGTATCCAACATTGCAGCTGCAGATGTGTCTACTCTCTCGAAAACATAATAATTTTCACATCCTTCATAAATATCGTGTATTGTTCCTACATTAGAAAAATTTGACATTACAATATCTCCACCAGAAGAAAAACTTCCTTGATTAAAAAATACATAAGATGTTAAAATCTCATCACCTGCATCACCAATAACAAATCTAATATGATATGTTTCACAAGGTGTTAAATCTGCCATAACAGCTGTTAACGGAACAGTATATCCATTTACATTAAATGTTGGTCCTATTATATTATTGACATAATATTGTGGATTATGTGTAGAAGTACAACTTCCTGATGTTAAAGCAGGTGGCCCATTAATTGAAGATATAGTAATTGCATCGGTAGTTCCAGGAACAAGAGCAATATTTATTGCATTATCTGTATATGGACCTGAAATTCCTGGACCTGATAAGAAAAATGCAAATGCATCATTAAACTCAGTACATTCAAACCCTTGATATTCTACTGATGCAAATACAAAATCGAACAATGTTGTATTAGAACTTGGAATAAAATCAAATTCCAATATAATTACATCGTTTAAACTTGTTATAGTAGTTCCCATTGCATTGTTATTTGCAACTGCTAATAAATCATTAACAATTGTTGTTTGAGGATTTACATACCCCAAGGCTTCTAATACACTTATACCCATAGTGTTAGAATTGTTAATATCATTTACACTACCACAAGCTAACACTAGACCTGAACTAAAACCTGTTATATCTCCATCAGTAAAATAACCAATAGCAGAATCTGGACCATAAAACTGTGTGTTCATTGCTTGCAGACAGCCTGTAACAAGCACATCTTCAACCAATTCTTGTGGTGTATACAAATCTGTGTTTACATCTATAATATTTCTTGTATATGCACAAATATCAAAATCACCTGGAATGTTAAAAAAAGGATCTGGATCTTCTATCCATAATCTTATCCATACAGTTTGTCCACCAAGACCACTAGATTGGTTTATAACATTCTGGAATGGCATAGACCAAGTTGTAGCACAATATTCTTCTGTCAAATTATTACAATCTACACCTGAATATATGGCAAGCCCCATATTTGTTGTAACTACTGAATTTACTTCAATAACTAAAGCACCGGTAGTTGGTACTGTTACCTGAAACCAAACATCGTTACCTATAGTTGCCCATGTACAAGACGGATTTGCTACACTTGAGTTTGTAGCATCTACATTTGTAAATGTTTGTGAATTACAAAATGTATCAACAGGTAAAACAATTGCACTGCAAGGGCCATCATTTGTTGGTGGTGGAGGTAAAGGCATTGATGAGGCAGATATCAATGAATTATTACCAAATGATAATAAGCTCATTATCGTAAGAATAAGTACAATATAATATTTCATGGCAAACAGTTTTAATTAAATTATGAGTAAACCATTTTTACACAGTTACTTCAAAGTTAAAACAATATTTAACATAATACAACAAGTGTAGAAGTAAATATGTGGTTAAAACAATATGAAGAATACCTAAAAAAGTTTATATCTACTTATTATACTGCAATTTACACAGATATTAAATAAATATATAAATTAATTAAAATATTAATTGTAGTATTATTAAATTAATTTTAACTCAATATTTAAGCTTTTAATAATAACAAAAAAGCTATTCACCCCATCTATCATAATCAAGATTAAAACCCAAATGGTCTAATGCACGAAAAACTACGGTATCAACTAAATCGTTAATGCTTTTGGGGTTATTATAAAACGATGGCGATGCCGGCATAATAATACCACCTGCTTCTGTTAATTTTTTCATATTGTTGATATGAATTAGCGATAAAGGATTTTCGCGAGTTACAAGAATAAGTTTTTTTCTTTCCTTTAGCATTACATCGGCTGCTCGCGATATTAAATCGTCAGAAGTTCCGTTTGCAATTCGCCCTAATGTTCCCATTGAGCATGGGATAATAATCATTGCATTGTAGTTTGCCGAACCCGATGCTATTGGCGAAAAAAAGTTATTGTTTTCTATTAAATTGCCAAATTTAAAACTTGGTTTTAGTTTCAGTTCGTATTCCCAAACCTGTTTACCCGCCTCGCTAACAACAATTTTTAAATCGCTGATATCAGATTTAAAATCTGATAGCTTTTCTATTAATCGTTTTGCGTAAATAGAGCCGCTGGCACCTGTTATTGCAACAATTATTTTTTTGCTCATATTAGTTTGGGATTATGTTTTCAATAATTTTTTCGGTATCGTTTTCGCTAAGCGATGAGTTATTAAACAATTCTCTAAACTCAGATTTTGTTCGGTAATTTTCGGGTTTGTCCATTAATAATTCTGCATTGTGTATCATCCAAATGCAATCGGCATTGTGGAAAGCTGTGTTTATATCGTGGCTCGAAAAAATAATTATTTTATTTTCGTTTTGCACGATGTTTTTAAGCAAACTTGTCAGCTCATATTTTCCTGCTAAATCCAGATGAGAACTTGGCTCATCTAAAATAATTATTTTTGTATCTTGAACCAATGCTCGTGCAATAAGTACTTTTTGCTTTTCGCCATCGCTAAGTGTGCTAAACTCTTTTTCTTTAAACGCCGACAAAGCAAGTTTATTTATTATCTCATTTATTTTTTCCTTGTCGGCTTCGGTTAAATATCCAAACCAATTTGTATACGGCAATCTGCCAAGCGAAATAAGATTATAAACAGTTAAATTATTTTGCTCTATAATTCTGCTCGAAACATAAGCTATTTTTGTAGATAATTGTTTTTGATTGTATTCTTCAATGTTTTTATCGTTAAGTATAATATTGCCATCGAGCTTTTGGTTTAAACCGATAATAGTCTTTAACAGAGTGCTTTTTCCCGAACCGTTTTTGCCTATTAGAGCAATCAGTTTGTTTTTAGTTATATCAATATTTATTTTAGAAACAACAATCTGTTCATTATTGTTTTTAGAGTATCCTACCGATAAATTATTTGTTTTTAGCACAAAGCAAAAATACATTATTTTTTAATAATAACACTCATGGCACACCTCATACTTTTTTTTAAAAATTTAGATGTTAAGATTTATAAGCTGTTATTTTTTTTGTTTTTCCTTTTGTCTTGAAACAAAAGAAAGAAAAATTCAAGACCACATATAAATAACTTATTTTCTACATTTCATTTCGCTAAAATTTAAGAACTTGCTTCCTTTGGTCGCTTCGAACACTTAAATTTTTACCGCTTCATTACATTTGAAAATCTACGTTATTTCTATGATGTCGTGAAAGCACGCTTAAAAAATAGAACTGTTTTTTATACCTGGTTAATCCGCATTCAGGAAATTGCGTTAAAAAAATAGATTAAAAAAGAAAAGTGTTTGAACGAGTTTAGGAGTGAGTTCTTTTCTTTTTAGTGGAGGCTTTGTATTTTTAGCAAATTTACTGGCAATGGTGGCTTTTTGTTTACTTTTCAGCTATTGGAAAAGTAAAAGCCTGTCTGGCTTGAAGACATAATAAATAAATATTACAGAGTATTTTTTATAAAAAGTATGGTTTGCCCTGTAATAACACTGACATAATTACAGTATATTTATAAATTTTAGTACTTTTGTAATATGAAATTTCAGAAATCGATATACACAATTATACTTTTTTTTGTTTCAATAATTGCTTTCTCGCAAGAAAGTAAAGACGAAAAGCATAATGTAATAGGAGTTTCTGCAACCTATGCATATCAGTTTTCCGGAGGAGATTTAGCCGATAGATTTGGCAGTAATTCAAATATAGGAATAACAGCTTGGTATAAACTAAAATCTAATTGGGTTTTTGGTTTCGATTACACATACATGTTTGGCAGAAACTTAACCGACGAAGCAAGTACAATTTTCGATAATATCAAAACTTCCGATGGGCATATTATTGATAAATATGGACAATTCTCTGCCGTATTGCTATCTGAACGAGGTTTCTACACAGGATTAAAAATTGGAAAAGTAATACCATTCACAAAATCAAATTTAAATTCGGGATTACTCATAAGTTTTGGAATGGGTTTGTTACAGCATAAAATATTTATAGAGAATGACGGAAATGTGACACCTCAAATAATTGGTGATTACAAAAAAGGATACGATAAGCTCACAAATGGATTGGCTCTTCAACAATTTATTGGGTATATGTATATTGGTAAAAATAAATTGGCAAATTTCTTTGTTGGTGTTGAATTTACACAAGCTTTTACTCAAAGCCGCAGAGACTACGATTTTAATTTAATGATGAAAGACGAAACAAAACGTCTCGATTTATTATATTCTATTCGCATTGGATGGATAGTTCCATTCTATAAGAGAGAAGCCAGAGATTTTTATTATAATTAAATTGTATATTTAAAAATGAATCTACAACAAATTAAACAACGATTTGGTATAATTGGCAATTCGCCATCATTAAACAGAAATATTGAAATTGCAGCTCAAGTTGCAAAAACCGATTTAACTGTTTTAATAAATGGCGAAAGCGGAACAGGAAAAGAAGTATTTCCACAAATAATTCATCACTTAAGTTCTAGAAAACATTCTAATTATATTGCAGTAAACTGTGGAGCTATCCCTGAAGGCACAATTGACTCTGAACTTTTTGGGCACGAAAAAGGTTCGTTTACAGGTGCTCATGAGAAACGCAAAGGATATTTCGAAGAAGCCGATGGCGGAACAATTTTCTTAGATGAAGTTGGAGAGCTGCCTCTATCAACGCAAGTGCGATTGCTGAGGGTTTTAGAAACCGGCGAATTTATGAAAGTGGGTTCATCAAAAATACAAAAAACAAATGTTCGTATGGTTGCCGCAACAAACCTTAATATACCTTTGGCAATAAAAGAAGGAAAATTTCGCGAAGATTTGTATTACAGATTAAATACAGTTCCAATTATAATAAAACCATTACGAGAACGCAAAGAAGATATTCATTTATTGTTCAGAAAATTTGCTGTAGATTTTTCAGAAAAATACCAAATGCCGGTAATAAAACTTACCGAAGAAGCAATTGAAGCTCTTGTTAATTATCGTTGGCCCGGCAATGTTCGCCAGCTTAAGAATTTTACTGAACAAATATCAATAATTGAAGAAAACAGATTAATTGACAAAGATACTTTATTCAAATATTTCCCTGATAGTTCCTCATCAAATTTACCTGCATTAATATCAGGTTCTACAATCGACGAAAAAACATTTAATTCCGAAAGAGAAATTTTATATCAGATACTTTTCGACATGAGAAAAGACGTAACCGAACTTAGGTCTTTAGTATCAGAATTAATGAAAAACGGAACATCAGGAGTTAGCAATACAAATATTGTTAATGATATCTACGATAATAATTCATCAATAATAGAACAAGTAGAACCAAAAAACGACAGCCATATATTTATTGATAATCAAAAGATTGAAGACACAGAAGTTTTTGTAGAAGAATCTTTATCATTGGTTGAAAAAGAAAAAGAACTTATTCAGAAAGCACTTACAAAACACAATGGCAAACGAAAATATGCTGCACAAGAATTAGGTATTTCAGAAAGAACACTATACCGTAAAATTAAAGAATACGACATAAATTAAAGCTAATGATTAAAAAACTAAAAATATACAGTATAATACTTTCATTAGTTATTCTAGCTTCGTGCAGAATTGGTTATTCTTTTAGTGGAGGTAATGTTTCGCCTGATATAGAAACGGTTTCGGTAGAATATATTCAAAATCATGCATTATTGGTAAATCCAAACTTAAGCCAATATTTAACCGAGGAAATTAAAAACAAATTTGTTAGTCAAACAAGCTTAGAATTGGTTAAAGAAGATGGCGATTGGCAATTTTCGGGAGATATTAAAGTGTATAGAACTTCACCTGCTGCAATTCAAGGCGATATGGCATCGCAAACTCGTTTAACTATTAGTGTTTTTATAAAATTTGTAAACACAAAAAATTCTGAAGAAGATTTTGAAAGAAATTTTTCGGGATATACAGATTTCCCATCAGATAAAAGTTTAGATGAAGTAGAAGACCAAGCTGTTACTGAAATAGTAGAGAAGATAGTAAATGATATTTTTAATGCTACCGCAGGTAATTGGTAAAAAATAAATTTAAGATAATGAAAAAAAAAATACTAAGTTTAATTTTTATTTTGGCTGTTTTTTGCAGTTTTTCACAAAAAATAAATTTCGATAAATATTTCTATAACAAAACAATGCGAGTTGATTATTCGCATGTGGGAAATAACGAAAACGAAGAATTCTACCTGCAAGAAATTAAAGAAGAAGCATTTTGGGGTGGCAGTCATAAAAATCTTATAGATACATTTTTCTATGGCGGATTTATGATAAATATTTACGATAAAGAAACAAATACACTAATATACAGCCGTGGTTTTAACTCACTTTTTCAAGAATGGCAATCTACTGACGAAGCAAAAAAGACACAAAAGAGTTTTTACGAAGTAGCAGTTTTTCCTTATCCCAAAAACGATATAATTTTCGAAATATCTGTACGAAATAAAAAAGGAGGTTTCGATAGCAAGTTTAAAACAGAAATAAATCCAAATAGTTATTTTATCAAAAAAGAAAAAGTTAAACAATACGAAACTTTTGATATAGTTAAAAATGGAGATGCCGCCGAAAAAGTAGATATTGTATTTATTTTTGATGGATACACAAAAGACGAACAAGATAAACTAGTAGCTGATGCCGAAAGATTTGCAGGATATTTCTTCGATTATTCTCCTTTTAAAGAAAATAAAGAAAAATTTAATATTCATGCAATAAAAGTAATTTCTGAAGAAAGCGGAACCGATATTCCGGGAAAAAATATTTGGAAAAACACAGCAGTAAACAGTACTTTTTACACTTTCGACAGCGAACGATATTTAACAACTTCTGATATTAAAACTTTGCGAGATATTGCCTCGCTCGTTCCATACGACCAAATATTTTTAATAGTAAACACAGCAAAATATGGCGGTGGAGGTATCTACAATTATTGGAGTATAACTTGTGCCGATGATGCTTTAGCAAAATATGTTTTTTTGCACGAATTTGGTCACGGATTTGGCGGCTTGGCTGATGAATACTACAACGATGACGTAGCAGTAGAAGATTATTATCCTACCGATGTTGAGCCATGGGAGCCAAATATCACTAATTTAGTCGATTTTGAAAAAAAACAATGGAGCACAATGATTGATAAAAAAACACCTCGCCCTACACCTACCGAAGAAAAATATTACAAAACAGTAGGTTTGTTCGAAGGTGGCGGATATATTGCAAAAGGAATGTATCGCCCATATTATAAATGCGAAATGAAAACATTAATGGTAGGTTATTGCCCTGTTTGTAATCGTGCAATTTTAGATATGATAAACTTTTATAGCGAATAGCTTATAATCAGATATGAAAAAAAATCTTGTTTTAATATTATTTTTTTTAACATTTATTGTTTCTGCCCAACAGCAATTAATTCGTATTGACAGCTACTCTCGAGAAAAAACTGCAAAAGAAATAAATAAAAACAATTTGCAAATTCATACTTCGTTTAAACCATTAATAAAATCTCAATTTATTGATAAAACTAATATAGACAGTGTACTATATGAATATGGAAGAGATTCTGCATTTCTTGCAACAAGAAAACATCCTGTTTGGTGGAAAAAACTAAGAACCGAAGATTTAATAATTGTAAACGAAAAAGATTTTCGTTTGAGAATAAATCCTCTTTTTAATTTTTCGATGGGAAAAAACACAATAAACGACAGCAGTTTAAGTATTAATTCACGTGGAATATTAATAGAAGGAGATATTACCGACAAACTTTCATTTGTATCAGAATTTCACGAAAACCAAGCATTTTTTCCTAATTATATAAGAGATTACTCTAAGGCACACCATGTTGTACCCGGACAAGGTCGCTTGCGTAATTTCGAGGGTTGGGGTTTTGACTATGCTAATGCTTCAGGTTCAATCTCATTTACACCATTAAAACAATTAAATTTCACACTTGGGCATGGAAAACACTTTATTGGCGATGGTTATCGCTCTTTAATAATGTCTGATAATTCGTTTTATTATCCTTATTTTAAAATAGCAACAACACTTGGTAAATTCCAGTACTCATATATGCTAACTTCGTTTCAATCGGCAAGTTCTGCCGATTCAAGAACTTTAGTATATCAACGTAAACATGGTTCTTTTTTGTTTTTAAACTATCTTGTTACAAAACGAATTCAGCTAGGATTGTTCGAGGGAGTTATGTTTAAAACATCAGACAGCACAAGTAATAATAATTTTACTGCAAACTTTTTTAATCCTGTAATATTAACCCGTTCTATAGCTTACGGATTAAGCAACGAAAACAACGTATTGCTTGGTTTAACAGCTAAAATAGACTTAATAGCAGGAATTCAATTTTACGGGCAATTTATGTTAGATGATGATGTAGCAAAGAAAAACGGGTGGCAAATTGGAGTAAAAGACTTTAATATATTTGGAGCAAAAAACTTGTATTTTCAAGCAGAATATAACCAAGTTAGACCATATTCTTATGCTCATTCCGATATAAATCAATCGTGGACATATTATAATCAACCCTTTGCAAGTCCGCTAGGTGCAGGGTTTAAAGAACTGGTGTTGATTGCTCAATATAGATTTAAAGATTTTATAATCAGAATAAAAAATAATAATATTATAACTGCCGAAGATTATTCTATAAATATAAATATGCAAGAATTATATTTGAATCTGGGAGTAGATGTTTTTAAATCTGATAACAATGCAACAATAAAACCTATAAGTTCTTCTAAAATTGGACAAGAAAATGAAATATACATAAATAACTTTAATTTAAGCTTTGCTTATTTGGTAAATCCTGTAACAAATTTTCAGGTTTTTATTGAATATCAAAACAGAAAACACACTACATATGGAGAAACTAATTTCTATTATTTTGGCATAAGAACAAGTTTAAGTAATATTTATTTTGATTTTTAACAAATGGAAACACCGGTATTTAATAGTGCTCATTTAATTAAGCTTGCAAATACGAAAATGCCGTATGGAAAATTCAAAGGCAGCTATCTAATTGATTTACCTGAATATTACCTTGTTTGGTATAAACAAAAAGGATTCCCTAAAGGTCAACTTGGAGATATGCTCCACGAAATTTACGAAATACAACTAAACGGTTTAGAAAACATGATACGAAAACTTATTAACCGAATATAAAATCAAAAATACCATTTATAAAACGATATACATTTTTATAGACTAAGTTTTTATTTTCATCAAAAAAAATTTATACATTTAAAGTTTAAAACTAAAAATTTAAAACAATGAAAAAGATATTATTATTTAGCTTAGCAATTCTATTTGCATTAGTAAGTTTTTCACAATCGCCAAACAGTTTTAAATACCAAACTGTTGTAAGAAACTCATCTGGAAATGTAATAGCAAACCAGAATGTAAGTTTCCAAATCAGTATTTTGCAGGGTTCTGCAAGTAGTTCGCCGGTTTACACAGAAACGCACTACGTAACTACAAACGATTTTGGTTTAGTTAATCTAAACATTGGAGAAGGTAGCACAAATGACGATTTTTATTTAATAGATTGGTCTTGGGGACCTTATTATATACAAATAGAATTAGATGAAAATGGAGGTTCATCGTACTCTTTAATGGGAACATCGCAACTGTTATCTGTACCTTATGCAATGTATGCAAAAGATGTTGAAAACAAAGACGATGCTGATGCCGACCCATACAACGAAACAGTTTATTCAGCTACATTAAACGGTAATAACTTAGAGATTTATGATGCTTCGGGAACGACATTTGTTGATTTAAGCAGTTTAGATCAATCAGGAATGAATGTTGACGATGCTGATGCAGATCCAAATAACGAATTGCAAACACTATCTTTATCTAGTAACACCTTAAGTTTATCTGATGGAGGTTCAGTTTCTTTGGCACAATATTCAAATTTATGGCAACAAAATGGAACTGATATTTATTATAATAATGGTTGGGTTGGAGTTGGAACAGATTCACCATCAGGAAAAATGGTTGTACAAGGTGATGCCGGTGTAGATCCCGATTCAGCATTATTTGAAGTTAAAAATAAAGATGGGCAAACAATTTTTGCAGTTTATGATGGCGGTGTTCGCATTTGGGTTGATGATACAGGAACAAAAGCAAATACAGACAAAGGAGGATTTGCAGTTGGGGGATATCGCTTAAACAAATCTATATCAAATGAATATTTAAGAATTTCGCCTGATAGTGTTAGATTATATTTTGACAATCAAACAACAAGTGGAACAGGTCATACAGGTGGTTTTGCAATTAAGAGTTTTAATGGTGTTACAAAATCAGGTAATACAGGAATAATGTATCTACAAGAGGATAATTATTTTATTGGGGAAAACTCCGGAATTAATTTAACATCAGGTACTAATAACTCAACATTTGGATATGAAGCAGGACAACAATTAACTAATGGTTATAATAATGTATTTATTGGTTATCAAGCAGGAAAAGCTGACAGTATTGGTACAAACAACAACTTTATTGGTAATCAAGCAGGTTATAGCAATTCAAATGGTACATTTAATAATTTTATTGGAAATACCTCAGGCTATTCAAATACAACTGGTAACCAAAATAACTTTATGGGAGACCGATCGGGTTATAATAACACTACAGGAATGTATAATACATTTATTGGTGATGATGCAGGATATACAAATACAATAGGTCAAGCAAATAACTTTTTTGGTAGTTCAGCCGGTTGGACAAACGATTCAGGATCATACAATAACTTTATTGGTTATCAAACAGGATATTTGAATGTTTCGGGAAGCAATGACAACTTTATTGGTTATCAGGCAGGTTATAATAATACAACCGGAAATAGTAATAACTTTATTGGATATATGGCAGGTTATTCAAACGCAACAGGAAATAGTAATAATTTTATTGGTTATCAGGCAGGAATTTCTAATTCTAATGGAGATGAGAATAACTTTATCGGATATCAAGCGGGTTATAATAACTCAAATGGAAGCCGAAACAATTACATTGGCTACCAAGTAGGTTATTCCAATGTAGATGGTTCAGAAAATAACATAATTGGGTATCAAGCATCGTATAATAATCAACATGGAGATGAAAATTGTATTATGGGTTATCAAGCAGGATATTCCAGTTATACAGGAAAAAGGAATGTTTTTATTGGATATCATGCAGCATACTCATCAACTGGTAGTGGGAACTATAAAGATAATATTATAATTGGAGACTCTGCGGGGCTAATAAATTCTTCTTATTCAAATATATTCATAGGAAACAATGCAGGTATGAATAACGTAGCATACGAAAATGTATATATTGGAAAAGATTGTGGTAAATATGGAACTACAGGTCAATACAATACATATATTGGAACAGAAGCTGGTATTAATGCAACAGGTTCTCTAAATACATTTTTCGGTAATGGTTGTGGAAAAAACACAAGCGGAGATTATAACTCTTATTACGGATTAGATGCCGGTAGTGCTAATACTACTGGTGCAGGAAATGTTCATATAGGAACAAGAGCCGGAGGTAGTAATGAAACCGGTGATAATAATACTACTCTTGGATATTATGCCAGTATTTTTGGTGATTTAACAAATTCAATGGCTCTTGGAGCCGGAGCTACTGTTACTGCTAACAATACTGTAATAATAGGAAACTCTAGTATTATTACTATAGGAGGATATGCTGAATGGACAAATGTTTCTGATAAAAGATTTAAAACTAATATTAAAGATAATGTTGCAGGATTAGATTTTATTTTAAAATTAGAACCTGTAACATACAATCTGGATATTAATAAGATTAATGATTTTAATGGAGGAAATACTAAAAACTTTAAAATTAATAATGATAAATCTAATATTACTTACACAGGTTTCTTAGCTCAAGATGTTGAAAAAGTTGCAAAAGAAATAGGTTATGATTTTAGTGGAATTGATACTCCTGAAAATGATAACGATCATTATGGTTTAAGATATGCAACTTTTGTTGTTCCTCTAGTAAAAGCAGTTCAAGAACAACAAGAAATTATAGAAACACAAAAAACTGAACTAGAACTTTTAAAACAAGAATTAAAAAGTTTATCAGAAAAAGTTAATAAGTTAGAAAATAAATAAATTATAGTCTGACCAAAATAAAAAACCTTCAAGCATTTAAATAAGCTTGAAGGTTTTTGTTTAATTACGGCTTAATTTATTTTTTATCAAAGATAATTTTGATATTCTCTTTTAGTTCAGGGAACCTATTCTCATCGCAATGATTAGAGAAAATACCGATAAAATCTTGACCCTTTCCTCCTTCAACAAACATAAACGAAAGAAAGGAATCGAACATATGATAATTACAAGTATGTTTTATTTGTTCTACCCCTTTTTGAAATTCATCAAATTCAATTATACTATCAATAGGAAAAAAATAATGACCCGGAATTCTACTGTCTTTATACACATTTTCTTGCATTTCTACTAGCTCAGTGTAACGCTTAAAGAAAATTTCTGTCTCGAAAGCTGCTACTTTTTTATCTTTCAAAAACACAATTCCTGTTGTTTCAAGTGCCTCAACTACAGTTTCAAGTAATTCTTTATCAGACAAATTTATTCTAATACACAAATAAGTTTTCTTTTGCATTTCCAGATGTCCCGGCATAATTTCCATATTTGTTTTCAAGTCTTGGTTTATTTGATATGCTTTTTTCAAAACAACATCTTGAAAACAACTTATATGATTTTTAACAATTAAAAATAAACGCCAACTACTTTGGTGTTTGTTGGGTGGAAAATTAGCTTTTGCATAATAATCGGGTTGGTGATTTGTTTCAAGAACAAGATGTTTTATTTTTTCACTTAAAACAGAACGCCCTAATTTTACATTTACATTATAGCATGCTATTCCACTATATTTTATTTCATTCATAATCGGATTTTTTAATTTTATGTTTAGTTACAAGTTAACAATTTACAACTAAATATTTTTTTCAATAATTGATGTAAATATAAAAATAATTTTTATTCTAAAATATGATATTAATTTAATTTCCAGAATATCGATAAATAAAATTGCATAATGTCGGTAAATAATCAAATACCAATAAAAGAACATAGTAAATTTATTGGCAATTTTTGATTACTAATAGATATGATAAAAAAAAGAGTTGAAATTAATAAAAATTTCAACTCCAATTTATTTAAAATTAATTTTTAAAAAGTTTAATCTTTATGATATTCTGTAGTATCTATTATAAAACCTTCCATTGCAATTACAACACCATTCTTATTATACACAGGTGATGCAGCAAGTGTATGATATCCAATATCTCCATTTTTACAAACCCTTTTAAGGTCGGCATTATGAACAGATTCACCTTTCATTACACGTTTAAAAATATCATCAACTATTTTTTTATCTTCCTCACCTCTGTTCAATCCGTATGCTTGTCCTATTATATTTTCTAACGTAGTACATTTATAAATACTCAACCAACCATCATTAACATCTTGATATTTTCCATCTTTACCAATTCGGAAATAACCAACTCCCGCATGATTAGTAATATTATGTAAAGTAGATTTTGTTTCTAAACCAAATTTTGTTTCTACATAACCAAGCGATTTTTCAAGTAATTCATCAATACTTTCTGTACTTGATAATTCGTGTTTCATTTCAGAAAGTTTAACCTGTAACCCCTCTTCTACTGCATATTTAGCATCGTCATCGCTCATTTCTTCCCATCCGGTAACCATTGCTTTAATACTAGATGTAACAGTATGTCCTGTTGTTGTTAAATATACATGAACAAAAACAAATCCGATTAAAATAAATGCTCCAAATGTATGGAGATAAGCTATCCAATCTAAACTGATATTTGTACCATTATTTAATGTACTAAAAAAGAAGAAATAAAATAAACCGGAAAACACCATAGTTGGTATTATCACAAATTTAAGCCCAAAGTACGTCATACGTTGCAAAGGATTAAACTTAGTGTATTTTGTTTTGTGTGTTGGGTGCGGAGCATTATGAAAAATACCTGTTATATAGTATTTTATTTGATCGCTCATCATTTTCATTGTTGGTACATATTGTCTCCATTCACCTACGGCAAAATCCCAAAATATTGTAAATATTGTTAATACAATTAATACCCAAGCAGCATTATTGTGAAAAATAACTGCATTTTCGTATCCAAATAAATCATACACTCCATGAACTTCAAGCCCTGTTACAGCTAAAAAAATAATTAACAAAGCTTGTGTCCAGTGCCAAAATCTATTATACCTATTATATATATATACTTTTTTCATCTTTAAAATTTTTTCTTAATTATTTTTTTTACTAGCAATTGCTCGCATTGTTGCATGAATAGAAACTCCTATTATTGAAAATAAGATAAATAATTTTCCTGCCCAATCTAAAAATGTATTAACATCTCTACCCGGCAAATAAAATCCTTCTAATTTTGCTAATCTTCCATCTGTACTGTGACATTCTACACAAGTTAATGCATTTTTAGATTCAGAAACCATGTGGTTTATTGGCCAATAAGATTCTGAAGGAGCAAAATCATAATGTCCACTATAAGGATATCCAACATAATCCATACCTGTTTCAATAGATTTTTGCCAATCGAAATCAGACCATAATGCTCCGGAACCCTTTGGACCAAAAGTATGAAATTGAACAAATGTATTGTTTTTTGAATCATAAGGTTGTTTACCTCGCATTACTTTAAAAGGATATATCTTGCTGTGAATATCGTTATAATCACCATGCAATTTGTTTAATGCTGTAGTTTTTGTAGGATCTATTTTTGTGTCTAATGTGGTTTTATCAGTTTTACCATTCCACCAATAATATTCCGGAGTTAAATTAGAACCAAAATGTGCTGTACCATGTTTTGTACTAAATTCTTCGGTTTTATCTTCGTTCCATTCTTCGTATGGTTTTCCGTCTTTCATTTTTGTAGCTGTTGACCAATCCCAATAGGTCTTGGTTTTATTAACTTTAGCATAAGTTGGTATATGACAAGTTTCACAAGCTACCTTCTCGTAATGATTATTTAATTGCTCACTTTGATGTGGTTTGCTAGTATGACAATCGGTACAATTAACACGTTCTTTAGTGTTATTCTTTAAACTATTTGCATTTGTCATTGGACCTTCACCTTTAATATGATGAGCATCCATTGTATGACATTGCGAACAAGATAAATCTGCTCCGTCTTTAGACATGTGAACATCAACATCTTTAGTGCAAAGTTCTGCATCAGCTAGAGCCATTTCTAAATCGCCATGCTTAACATTGTTTCCACCACCGCCTTTACCATGACACTTCAGACAATTCTCTTTTCCTGTTGGACCAACATTCTGTGCTACTTTATTTAAATCAACCTTTGGGCTAACACCTCCAAATTTTGCTTTATTATAAGTCCCTGTATTATCATGACAAGATATACAATCAATATCATTCTGATTTTTAAAATCAAAACTTTTATCTGTATAATTATATCCTGCATGACATTTAGAACATAATGCTTCGTTAGAGTTAATTCCTACACAAAAATTGTTTAAAACATTCTTTTTCCCTAATTCTACTACTTTCCCGTTTTCAAGAGTGTCAGGACTTGTCCATTTCCAATGGTGAGTTTGAATAAATTCTTCTCCACGCATATTATGACAAGACAAACATGCCTCAGTCATTTCGCTTGGTGTAGCAAACTCTTTTTGTAGAATCTCAAATTTAGAGTGATCTACATTCTTTTTAATAATTTTTGGGGTTATCTTAGAAACCTCAACATACCCCTCGTCTTTTGGGATATACATAATAACAACCGTAAACACTAATACAATAGGTATTATCAGTGACGGTAATAATTTAAAAAATGTTTTCATAAGCTATATAAATCTTTTTTTTACAAAGCTACATAGCATGTATTTTGAATGCTATGTTGTATAACATTCTGTATTATACAATATTTTTATTGATACAAATCAATTTATTCGATTTATTTAGTAGTTTTGCACAATAATTAAAAAATAAATTAAATTATGTCAATTAATTGTTCAGCATGCGAAAATAGATCTTCTTGTTTCAACGAGTTGTCAATTAATGAATTAAATAAAATTTCTAAAAAAAAATCAGAAATTAATTACAAAAAAGGGGAAACTATAATAAAGCAGAATTCTTTTGCAAGTCATATCTATTTTATTAAGAAAGGTTTAGTAAAAATATATCTCGAAAACAAGAAAAAAAATCTTATAATAGAAATCGCCGGACGAGGTGCTATGCTTGGGCTTTCGTCATTAAATTACAATAACAAATATAATTTCTCTGTATCGGCAATTAGCGAGGTAGAAGCATGCGAAATTGATATAGAATTTTTAAATTCCATTGCAAAAAACAATGTAGGTTTTTCTTCTAATATCATTACTCAATTAAATGGCATGCTAGACAAGTTAATGAGCAAGGTTAATTGCTTATCTCAAAAAGACTTGCGTTCTAGAGCAGCTGAACTATTGGTAGACTTATCAGATAATGTCTATAAATCTAAAAAATTCGATTTGGAGTTATCAAGAAGCGAACTAGCAGAGCTGACAAATATGGCTGTAGAGAATATTGTAAGAGTTTTAAAAGAATTTGATAGTCTGAATTATATATCCTTAAAAGGAAAAAATATTGAAATTACAAACTACGAAAAACTAGAAGAAATTGCGTCAATATTTAGGTAACGTAACATATGTAAAAATATAAATATAATGTTATTTAACAGTCTATATACTTATATCATTGTATTTCAACACTATATTTTAATTTAGAATTTTTACAAATTAATAAATAGCTTGTATAGCATTTGCGTAATTAGGTTTTATAATTAATTTTGTTGATATATATCATTAAGCAAAAAAAGCATTAATGAAATAGTAAATTAAAGTTTAATAGATGAAAAAGACATCGCGTAAAGATTTTATTAAAATTTCGGCAGTAGGTGCTGGTAGTTTAGCATTAGCTAACCCAATTATAGATTGGGTGCCAGGTTTTTTTCCAAAAGAGAAAAAACCAATTGATGAATCTGAAGCAAAACGTTTTCCAACATTTTGTGAAGTTTGTTTTTGGAAATGTGCAGGTTTTACTTACTTAGATTCTGAAGGAAAAATCCAAAAAATTATAGGTAATGAAA
>Ga0256913_10000255_pt1 | contig 26590 bp, 21 predicted proteins | sample Axial_MatmetaG_FD_185970 | JGI IMG/M metagenome (GOLD analysis project Ga0256913, IMG submission 185970) | Deep-sea worm associated microbial mat communities from Axial Seamount, Juan de Fuca Ridge, Pacific Ocean - Axial_Mat | ecosystem: Environmental > Aquatic > Marine > Oceanic > Microbial... | reverse complement strand
AAGAAAAAGAGAAATGTCTAAACCATTACCAAAATGGTTATTTAAACTTATTAATCTTACTCGAAAGAAGGATTAGCTGATTATTAAAATGAAGAATATTAAGCCCTCCAAAATCTTTTAAAACCTTGGAGGGTTTTTTACGTTAAAATAAGCAACTAAACTAAAAGAATTACTGTCTATATATTATTAACCTGCTAAAAAATAAGACATTATGAAGAAACTATATTTTTTAATTATTGGATTATTATTATTAACTATTGTAAATTCTCAAACTATAGTTACTAGCGGAAACGTTTCTGGAAATTGGACATTATCTAATTCTCCTTATATAATACAAGGCGATATTATTATTCCTGATAGCCAATTATTAGTAATTGAACCGGGTGTTAGAGTTGAATTTGAGGGCTATTATGGATTAAACGTATTTGGAAAACTTTCTTCTATAGGAAACAATATTGATACAATTGTATTTACTTCTGCTGATACTACAGGTATATACTTAAATGATAGTTTAGGCAGATGGAAAGGTATATTAATTGATATGGAAAGTAATATTGATACTACAATAATTGATTACTCATCTATACAATATACATTTGCTAAGTTTGATACATCAGATAATTGGCTTAATTTTATTGGTGCTATTAATATTTGTGAATATAACAATGTTGTTATCTCAAATAGTTATATTAGTGATAACTTTTTGAATAATATGACTCAATTCGTAACAATGGGTGCAATTATGGCTACTAATTGTAATCCAACAATAGTATCTAATATTATTACAAATAATATAAACTATTCAGGATTAAATATTAATAATTGTTTAAATTCAATTGTAAAGGGTAACGAGATATCTTATAACACTTCTATTAGTGGTGCTGGTATTTATTTATTTTCTTCATTATCTTCAATTGAAGATAATTTTATTCATCACAATCATGCATGTGGAGATGTGACCGGCGGAGGTGGTATTAAAGTCTATTTATGTCAAAATGTCAATACACAAATAAAGAATAATAAAATTACTTTCAATTCTGCTGAAGAAGCAGGTGCAGGAATTTATTTTAATAATTCAAAAGGTAGTATAACAGGAAACTTAATAGCTAATAATTATACTTTCGAGGGGAGTTGTGGTTTTTCAGATGGAGGCGGAGGAATATTCGTTTCTCAAACATATAACAATTCATTATTAATTCAAAATAATATAATTGTTAATAATAATAGTGACCACGATGGAGGTGGACTAAAATTTGTTCGGTCAAAGGTAACTGTAAGCAATAATGTTATATCTAACAATACATCTAATTCATTTGGTGGTGGTATTGGGTTACTTGAAGATAGTTCCTCTTTTTATAATAATATTATTACGCAAAATTATAAAAATAATATACATGAAAACCTAAGCTTTTTTGGAACTGCAGATTCAACTACATGGAGAAATAATTTATTTGATACTTTAAGTGTAAATAGAGTGGATACGATTACATCCATTATTGATACATTAAATTGTATTGTTGCTAACCCCGAATTTATTTTACCATCCGCGGGAGCTGGTGTAGGATATGATGGTGCATCTGGATATTGGAATGTGTTTACTACTTCAGTAGCAATAAACAATGGAATAATAGATACAACAGGCTTAAACCTTATATTAGTTGATTATGCAAACAACAGCAGAATACAAGGTGGCAGAATTGATATTGGTGCGTATGAGTCATTAATAGTTAATATAAAAGATAATATTGGCAAAAATGAAACATTAATTTATCCCAACCCTACCACAGGTAAGCTAATAATTGTAAGCGATAAAACAATAGAGCAAGTTAATATTACTGATATTAACGGCAAAACTGTTTATACAACGTCATTGCGAGGGACAAAGCAATCTATAAGTTTAGATTTAAGCAAGCAAGCCAAAGGCATTTATTTTGTAAAACTAATAGGCGATGGTTTTGTTAGTGTGCAGAAGCTTGTTTTGGAGTAAAAACCCCAGCTTGCATTATAGTCTAATCCTGTCAGGGTTTTAAACCCTGACAGGATTTATATAAACCAAAACCCTCCAAGAGTTTAAAACTTTTGGAGGGTTTTGCTACAAGCCATCAGCCATAGAGCAATAGTACTGTAGAACTTACAACTGCTCCAACAAATTACGCATACTAACTTTTTGGTTTACAATTTCTTCAATATTATCAATAGAAACACGTTCTTGTTCCATTGTATCGCGATGACGAATTGTAACCATATTATCGTTTAATGTATCGTGGTCAACAGTAATGCAGAAAGGTGTTCCAATTGCATCTTGTCGGCGATAACGTTTACCTATAGAATCTTTTTCGTCATATTGACAATTATGCTCGAATTGTAAACGCTTTAATATTTCTCTTGCTTTTTCCGGTAAACCGTCTTTTTTAATAAGTGGTAAAACAGCAACTTTAACAGGAGCTAAAGCAGCAGGTATTTTCAATACAACACGTTGGTCTTTGCTACCATCTTCCTTTTCTATAGTCTCATTGGTATATGAGTTCGATAAAATCATTAAGAAAGTACGGTCTAAACCGATAGAAGTTTCTACAACATAAGGAACATAACTGCGGTTTTCTTCGTTATCGAAATATTGTAATTTTTTACCAGAAAATTCTTGATGTTGCGATAAATCAAAATCGGTACGAGAATGAATACCTTCTAATTCTTTAAATCCGAAAGGAAAATCGAATTCAATATCGGTTGCGGCATTTGCATAATGTGCAAGTTTATCGTGATCGTGAAAACGGAATTTATTTGTATCGAAACCAAGAGCATTGTGCCATTTTAAGCGTTGAGCTTTCCAATGCTCGAACCATTTCATTTCATCGCCTGGCTTAACAAAAAATTGCATTTCCATTTGCTCGAACTCGCGCATACGGAAAATAAACTGTCTGGCAACTATCTCGTTCCTAAAAGCTTTTCCAATCTGAGCTATCCCAAAAGGCAAACGCATACGACCTGTTTTTTGTACATTAAGGTAGTTTACAAAAATACCTTGTGCAGTTTCAGGACGTAGGTAAATAGTGCTGGCATCACCCGATACTGAACCAAGTTTTGTGTCGAACATTAAGTTAAATTGTCGAACTTCTGTCCAATTTCTGGAACCTGATACAGGGCAAGCTATTTCGTAATCAATAATAATTTGTCGTAAATCTTCTAAGTCATTATTTTCTAATGCTTTTTGAAAACGAGCAGTTAAAACATCAATTTTTTCTTGGTTTGCAAGAACTCTTTGGTTTGTTTTAAGAAATTCGTCTTTATCGAAGGCATCGCCAAAACGCTTTTCGGCTTTTTTAACTTCTTTGTTTATTTTTTGCTGAAATTTCTCGCGTTGTTCTTCAATTAAAACATCGGCACGATATCTCTTTTTAGAATCTTTATTGTCGATAAGCGGATCGTTAAAAGCATCAACATGACCGGAAGCTTTCCAAACGGTAGGGCTCATAAAAATTGCAGAATCGATACCTACAATATTTTCGTTAAGATTTACCATAGATTCCCACCAATATCTTTTTATGTTGTTTTTTAATTCAGCACCTAACTGACCGTAATCGTAAACAGCACCTAAACCATCATAAATTTCGCTCGATTGAAAAATAAAACCGTACTCTTTTGAGTGTGCAACTATATTCTTAAATAAATCTTCTTTTGCCATCTTTTTGTAATTAAATTTTAAATTAAAAAGTCCATAAAGTTATTGAATACTTTCAATTTTACAAACTTTAACTAAACACTAATTTTGTTTAGTATTATCATGAAACTCTAATGTTATGTGTCTTTGATAAGAAAATGCCAAAGACAAGGCTTTTGAAGTTTTTGAAATCAAGGAGCTTATAAGTAGTAAGTGACTGTTTCAAAAACGAAAATAACGCAGTATTTGGCATTTTCTTGCTAAGACTATTTGTTTGCTCTTTTTCTTTCGTGCTCTTTAAGCAGAATTTTTCGCATTCTAATACTTTTTGGAGTAACCTCAACATACTCATCTGCTTGTATATATTCCATACATTCTTCTAATGTTTTTATAACCGGAGGAGCAATTTTAACCTTAGTATCAGCACCGGACGAACGCATATTACTCATCTTTTTTGTTTTTGTGATATTAAGTGTTAAATCATCGGGGCGAGTGTTTTCTCCAATAACTTGACCTTCGTAAATTTCTTGTCCGGCAGGAACAAAGAAAGTACCACGGTCTTGCAGTTTATCAAGTGCAAACGGAATTGCTTTTCCTGTTTCAATTGCAATTAATGCACCTGCAATTCTTCCGGGGATATCGCCTTTCCAGGCTTCGTATCCTTTAAAACGACTTGCTGCAACAGCTTCGCCGGCGGTTAAGTTCATTAAGTGGGTTCTGTACCCCATTAATCCACGCGATGGAATATCAAATGAAACACGAGTCATATCGCCTTTTGGTTCCATCGATGTCATTTCTCCTTTTCGGTTATTGAAAAATTCAATTACTTTTCCTACAACAGCTTCCGGAGCATCAACAGTAAGTTCTTCAACCGGTTCGTGTTTCTTGCCATCAATTTCTTTAATTAAAACAATTGGCTTTCCTACTTGAAACTCGTATCCTTCTCTACGCATTGTTTCAATTAAAATTGCCAAGTGCAGAATTCCTCTACCGTAAACCATCCATTTATCGGCAGAATCGGTATCTTCTACTCTAAGAGCTAAGTTACGCTCAGTTTCTTTATATAATCTTTCTCTAATTTTTTGTGATGTAACATAAGTACCTTCTTTGCCAAAAAATGGAGAATCGTTAATCGTAAACAACATACTCATTGTTGGCTCATCAATAGGAATTGGAGGTAAACCATCAGGGTTTTCGAGGTCAGCAATTGTATCAGAAATTTCGAAACCTTCGATACCTGCAATGGCACAAATTTCGCCACAACAAACTTCTTCAACAGCTTTTTTGCCTAATCCTTCAAAAACAAATAATTCTTTAACTTTTCCTTTTTCTATTGAATCGTCTCTTTTAACTAAAGAAACTTGTTGTCCAACTTTTATGCTTCCGCGAGATACTCTACCAATTGCAATTCTACCTTTAAACGAAGAAAATTCCATTGATGTAATTTTCATTTGAGTTGTTCCTTCAACAATTGGTGGGGCAGGAATATGTTCAACTATTACATCTAATAAATGTGTAACATCTTTTGTTTCGTTTTTCCAATCATCAGACATCCAGCCGTTTTTAGACGAACCGTAAACTGTAGGAAAATCTAATTGTTCTTCGGTAGCACCAAGATTAAACATTAAATCGAAAACTTGGTCTTGAACCTCGTCTGGTTTGCAATTTTCTTTATCAACTTTATTGATAACAACAATTGGCTTAAGATTCATCTCAATTGCTTTTTGCAAAACAAATCTTGTTTGAGGCATTGGACCTTCAAAAGCATCTACAAGCAAAAGAACACCGTCTGCCATATTAAGAACACGCTCAACTTCGCCACCAAAATCGGAGTGACCAGGGGTGTCAATAATATTAATTTTAGTATCTTTATATACAACCGAAATATTTTTAGATAATATAGTAATACCTCTTTCTCGTTCTAAATCGTTAGAGTCTAAAAGAAGTTCTTTCTTTTCTTGATTATCACGAAATAGGTTTGATTGATAAATGATTTTATCAGTCAAGGTGGTCTTTCCGTGGTCAACGTGTGCAATTATTGCAATATTCTTTATTTTCTGCATATTCTTGTGTTAAAAAGTGTGCAAAATTACAAAAATTATTTTAGCATGGCTTCTAATATTTAGTTTTTATTGTTTTTAGGCAAAACTTTTTATAAATGAAATAGTTCTGAGTATCAATATTTGTTTTTTGAGATGAAAAAATAACAAAAAATGAATTATTTTTTAAAACAATAAATAAAAATTATCTTCGTTTGAAAGATAATTGTAATTTTACAAACATATTAAATTAAAATACTCGTGAAAAAAATTGTAATATTGGTTTTTATATTAGCAAATTCTTATTTTGTTAATGCACAAACTATAACAGATACCATAAAGTGGGAGAACCCTGTTAAGATAACAGATTCTATAAAATCATTTTCGCATTTAAGTTTTAAAAATGCACTCTTCTATAAAACAGGAGATGTAATTCCAAAATATCATGATTTTATAAAAATCCCTATGAATATGGATGTTTCAGAAATGAATTTTGATAATAAAAATTTTATTTCTGTAAGTGAAGAAGAAAATAATTTGATAAAAAATATTGATGTAAATAATAAGATTGAGATAGAATATTATACAACAAGTATTGCTAATGAGAACTTTTTGGTTTATAGTTTTTATCCAATAAAGAAAACAGGTTCCTCTTTTCAGAAGATTAAGGAGTTTACAATCTCGTATAAATTAAAAACTAAAGAAAAATCGTTAAAAACAAACAATTATGTTTCTAACTCAGTATTGAAAACAGGGAAGTGGTTAAAGCTTGCTATTTCAAGCGATGGAATTTATAAATTAACTTACGATGAACTTAGTAGTAATGGAGTTGTTAGTAGTGAGGGCGTTAAAGTTTATGGTGGCTATCATGGCGATTTACCCGAAACTTTTACCGAAATTACTACTGACGATTTATCAGAATTAGCAATTTATATTAATAAAGGTTCCGATGGAATTTTTAATTCAGGAGATTATATTCTTTTTTACGGGCAAGGACCAAATGAGTGGGAGTTTGATGGAGTTGATAAATTTAGACATCATTTGAATAATTACTCTTATTACAACTATTATTTTATAACAACAGGTAATCCTAAACAAATTCAAACAGTAAGCTCTTTACCGGAATCGAGTGCAAATCAAACAGTAACAAACTTTACCGATTATCAGTTTCACGAAATTGAAGGTGAAAATCTAATTCGTTCGGGTAAAATGTTTGTAAACGAGAGATTTATACCTACATATAATAACTATAATTTTAGTTTTTCTTTCCCAAATATTGATACCGATGAAGATGTAAATATTTATGGGAATTTTGTTGGAAAATCAACACAAGAAAGTTATTTTAGATTAAAAGTAGGAGCTGAGCAAGAAACAGTAGTAATTAATTATACACCGAGTTCCAGTTATACTTATGCTTCAAAAAATAATAGTTTGGATTGGAAATTTAAACCTGCGTCTAGTTCATTAACATTAAGTGTGACATATGAAAATAATCCGGCAGCTCCGGACAGTAAAGCTTGGTTAGACTATGTTGGTATTGTTGCAAAAAGACACTTAAAATTTTATGGTAATTCTATGGCTTTTAGAAATACCGATGTTATTGGAGTAGGGAATATTTCAAAATTTGATATAACAAATGCATCAAGTGGGTTAGTGTTATGGGATATTAGTAATCCTTATGATATAAATAAAATTGATTATAATTTAAGTGGCAGTACTATTAGTTTTGTTGCCGAAACCGATACATTAAAAAACTATATTATTTTTAATGCTAATGGATTTAAATCGCCGGTTTCTATAAGCAGGCAAAACAATCAAGATTTACACGGAATGGCAGATGTAGATTTTATAATTGTTTCTCATCCCGATTTTATATCTTATGCAAATCAACTTGCCGATATTCATAGGTCTAAAGATGGTATGACTGTTCAAGTTGTTGACCCCTCATTAATTTACAATGAGTTTTCATCGGGTAAACCCGATATTGCAGCAATTAGAAATTATGTTAAAATGATGTGGGATAGGTCGGGCGGACAGTATCCTAAATATTTATTGCTTTTTGGCGATGGTTCTTATGATAACAGATCTTCTATAAGTTCAGGAAATTCAAATTTTATTCTAACTTATCAAAGTGAAACATCTTTATCACAAACATCATCGTATGTTTCCGATGATTTTTATGGAATTTTAGAAGATAATAAAAGTTTGCTTACGGGAGATTTGAATATTGGAGTAGGACGAATTATTGTACAAACTCAAACCGAAGCAGCTCAAATGTTAAATAAAATCAAAAATTATATATCAACAAATTCTTTTGGTAGTTGGCGAAATATGATAACATTTATTGGCGATGACGAAGACGGGAATTTGCATACTAAACAAGCTGATGAATTAGCAACAATAGTAAGAAATGATCAGCCGGTTTTTAATATAGAAAAAATATATTTTGATGCTTTTCCCGAAATATCAACTCCTTCAGGAGAACGCTATCCTGATGTTAATAAGGCATTTAAGGATAGAATGGAAAGAGGTTGTTTAATCTTAAATTATACAGGACACGGCAATGAATATGGATTGGCTCATGAAAGAATTCTTGCTATAAGCGATATTCTTGCATGGAAAAACACATATACTATGCCTTTATTTTTTACTGCAACATGTGAATTTACTCGCTGGGATGATAAAACAAAAACTACAGCAGGAGAGTATGTTTATTTAAATCCAAATGGAGGAGGAATAGGAATGCTTACAACTACCCGCTTAGTTTATGCTACACAAAATTTTAACCTAAGTAAAGCATTTTATAATAATGCCTTTGGAGATAAAGATATTAGGTTTGGCGATATGGCAAGAATAACAAAAAATCTTTCCGGAGTGAGTTTAAATCGTAGGAATTTTTCATTAATCGGAGATCCTGCACTTAAACTAGCTTATCCTGAATATAAAATAAATGCAACTATAGTAAATGGAGCAGCTTTACCAACCGTTGATACACTTAAAGCAATGTCGCAAGTAGAAATAGAAGGCGAAGTAGTTGATGCCGGTAATTCTTTGTTAGATTTTGATGGAATAGTTTATCCTGTAGTTTATGATAAATTTAAAACTATTACAACATTAGGAAATGGAAATAATATCCCAATGGATTTTGAAGATCAAAGTAGTGTCCTTTTTAAAGGTAAAGCTTCAGTTGTTGATGGTAAATTTAAATTTTCATTTATTGTTCCAAAAGATATTGCATATAATTATGGTAATGGAAAACTGAGTTTTTATGCTCAAAGCTCTAGTGTAGATGCCTGTGGATATAATTCCGATATTATAATTGGTGGTTCTTCAGATTCTGTAAATACCGACGATAAAGGTCCTGATATTGAATTGTATTTAAACGATGAACAGTTTGTAACAGGAGGATTAACCAACGAATCTCCTATAATTATTTCAAATCTTTTCGATGAAAGTGGAATTAATACAGTAGGAAATGGTATTGGGCATGATATTGCTGCAGTTATTGATGAGCATACATCTGAAACAATTATTTTAAACGATTTTTATGAAGCTGAAACAGATAATTTTAAAGCAGGGACTCTTAATTATCAATTAAGTAAATTGTCGAATGGTTCACACTCATTAAAATTAAAAGCATGGGATGTGTTTAACAATTCATCAGAGGCCTATATAGATTTTGTAGTTTCAGAATCGGCAAATCTGGCTTTAGATCATATTTTTAATTATCCGAATCCATTTACCACAAATACTGATTTTTATTTCGATCATAACTTGCCAAACACAAATTTAAATGTGATGATAAACATTTTTACTATTTCTGGTAAGATTGTTAAAACTCTGGAAACTACTATGAATACTAGTGGCTATAGAAGTTTACCAATTAATTGGAACGGTTTAGACGATTATGGCGACAAAATAGGAAAAGGAGTTTATATATATAAAATAACCGTGAGAACTGATGCAGGAGATGAAGTTAGCGAGTTTGAAAAACTCGTTATTTTACGCTAAATAGCAACATAAAAAGTGTAATTAATCTTCTAAATTGAGTATGTTTTAGAAAATTTCAATTTAATAGAGCAATAAAAATAATATTAATTAGTTATATTTGCAATCAATAAATTTTTAGTATAATGAACATTATCAAGACAAGTCTTTTATTATCAATAATATTTTTAGGATTTAATTCCTATTCACAATCATCGTTAATTGGACAAGAAACCGGAGATGAATACAGAGTTATAACAACAGCTGTACCGTTTCTTTCAATTGCACCCGATTCTAGAGCCGGAGCAATGGGAGATGCAGGTGTTGCAACTTCTCCCGATATTAACTCAATAAAGTACAATGCAGCAAAATATGCATTTATTGAAAACGATTTTGGTATTTCAATTTCGTATGTACCTTGGTTAAGAAAATTAGTTAACGATATAAACTTATTACACCTTGCAGGATACAAAAAAATTGACGATCAGCAAATAATAAGCGGTTCATTATTATATTTTTCGTTAGGAGACATAACTTTTACCGATGAATTTGGTAGTACAATTATGAATTATAGTCCTAACGAGTTTCAATTTAATTTAGGATATACTCGTTTGTTAGCCGATAATTTTTCAATGAGTTTATCATTAGGATATGTATATTCAAATCTTTCAGGAAGTATTGGAAACCAATATACAACAGCAGGAAAAGCAATTACTTCTGATATTGGATTATTCTATAAGACTTCTTTTGATGTATCGAGAAAAGCAACATTTCTTAATTTAGGAATGAGTATAACAAATATTGGAAATAAAATGTCGTATAGTAAAAACAACGATGAAAAATCATTTTTACCAATGTTGTTAAAACTAGGTTCATCATGGGAAATAGAAATGGATGATTATAACTCTATAATGTTTACCGCAGAAATTGGTAAACTTTTAGTACCATCTCCACCAATTTATTATCAACCAGGTGATGTTTTGCCTAATGGCGATACAGTTCATGTTGCTGGAAAACATATTGAGTCAGGTATGGATCCTAATATTTCGGTAGGTACATCTATGTTGCGATCGTGGTACGATGCTCCTGGAGTTTTACAATCTGATGGAACAAGAAGTGTTTTTCAAGAAGAAATTAGAGAATTTACATGGAGTATAGGTGCTGAATATTGGTATGCAAAACAATTTGCACTTCGTGCAGGATATTTTCACGAAAGTATGATGAAGGGAAATAGAAAATTTTATACTTTAGGTCTAGGTCTTAGATTAAATTCTTTTGGAATAGATTTTTCTTATTTAATTGCAAAACAAAATAATCCTCTAGAGAATACATTAAGATTTTCTTTGTTATTCGACTTCGGAGGAGAGAAAGTAACAAAATAAAACAATAAAATCTTGGATTTTAGAATTGGTATAGGAATTGATACCCACAAACTTGCCGAAGGTGAAAGTTTAATTTTGGGTGGCATTAATATACCTCACTATAAAGGCACTATTGCTCATTCCGATGGCGATGTCCTTATTCATGCAATTATTGATGCTTTGCTTGGTGCTTCTAACCTAGGAGATATAGGAAAACTATTTCCTGATACAGACAATAAATATAAAAATATTGATAGCAAAATACTATTAGCAAAAACAATAGAATTATTATCTCAAAACAAATATAAAATAGTGAATATAGATTCAACAATAGTATTACAAAAGCCAAAAGTCTCAGAATATTTAAATAAAATGAAAGAAGTATTATCTAATGAAATGAATATAGATAAATCTCAAATAAGCATAAAAGCCTCAACAACAGAATATCTTGGTTTAGAAGGTAGAGAAGAAGGTGTTTCTGTTCACGCTATAGCTTTATTATCGATATTGTGAAATATTTAAATAAAAATATACATGTTCATAAACATTAACTTAATTTAATAAATAACACAAATAAATTCACATTTTAGAAATATTAATTACTAGTTTTGTATTAGAAATAAGTTAATTATTTTAAACTTAAAAAAATGGCAAAATTTACAAAAAAAGATGCACTGAATTATCATTCACAAGGGCGTCCAGGGAAAATTGAGGTTGTACCAACAAAACCTTATAGCACACAACGAGATTTATCATTAGCATATTCTCCGGGTGTAGCAGAACCTTGTTTAGAGATTGAAAAAAATCCGGAAGATGCATATAAATATACTGCAAAAGGAAATTTAGTTGCAGTAATTTCTAACGGAACAGCAGTTCTTGGCTTAGGAAACTTAGGTGCAGTTGCAGGAAAACCTGTAATGGAAGGTAAAGGCTTATTATTTAAAATATTTGCAGATGTAGATGTTTTTGATATTGAGGTTGATACAACAGATATTGATAAATTTGTTGAAACAGTTATACAGATATCTCCAACCTTTGGAGGAATTAATTTAGAAGATATAAAAGCACCAGAATGTTTCGAAATAGAAAGAAGAGTTAAAGAAGCATTAGACATTCCTGTTATGCACGATGATCAACACGGAACTGCAATTATTTCGGCAGCAGGTTTAGTTTCTGCATTAGAAATAACAGGAAAAAAGATAGAAGAGCTTAAATTAGTAGTAAGTGGAGCAGGAGCTTCAGCTTCAGCATGTACTCGTTTATATATTGCCTTAGGTATTAAACCGGAGAATGTATTAATGTGTGATAGTAAAGGTGTCCTTTCTACAAAAAGAACAAACCTAAACGATGCAAAAAAAGAATTTGCAAGAGATACTGATAGAGTTACATTAGCTGATGCACTTAAAGGAGCCGATGTATTTTTAGGATTATCTGCAAAAGGAGCAATGACTAAAGAAATGTTAAAATCTATGGCTCCAAATCCTATTGTTTTTGCAATGGCAAATCCGGATCCTGAAATTTCTTACGAAGATGCAATATCTACACGAAAAGATTTAATATTTGCAACAGGACGTTCAGATCACCCAAATCAAATAAACAATGTTTTAGGATTTCCTTTCATTTTCAGAGGTGCCTTAGATGTTAGAGCTACTGCAATTAACGAAGAAATGAAACTTGCAGCAGTTTATGCTTTGGCAGAGTTAGCAAAAGAACCCGTACCAGATGTTGTTAAAAAAGCATATAATAAAACAGATATGTCTTTTGGTAGAGAATATATCGTGCCAACACCTTTAGATCCACGTTTAATAGAATTTGTACCACCGGCAGTTGCAAAAGCAGCTATAGATTCGGGTGTTTCTAGAGTTAAAAAAATGGATTGGGAAAAATACAAGGAAGAACTTCGTCAACGAATGGGAATTGACCATGCTATAATGCGTTCTATGACAGTTAAGGCAAAAGCAGATCCTAAGCGTGTCGTATTTAGTGATGCAAACAGTGGAAAAGTATTACAAGCTGCACGTATTGTTAAAGATGAAGGATTAGCAGTTCCTGTATTATTAGGAAGAAAAGATAGAATTAATGCATTAGCTGAGGAAAATTCCATTGATATTTCCGATTTAGAATTAGTTGATAGCACTCATATTTCTAGCGAAAAGAAAAGAATGAAATTTGCAAAATTACTTTTTGATAAAAGAAAAAGAAAAGGAGTTTCTAAAATTGAGGCACAACGTTTAATGTACGATAGAAACTATTACGGAGTTGCAATGGTAGAAACCGGAGAGGTAGATGCTATGATTTCCGGTATTACAACAAAATATGCCGATGTTATGCGTCCTGCACTTCAACTTATTGGTAAACAAGAAGATGTGGGTAAAATTGCAGGTATGTATATAATGAATACAAAGAAAGGACCTTATTTCTTTGCTGATACTACCGTAAATATGAAGCCAACTGCAGAAGATTTGGTTGATATTACACTATTAACAAAACAAGTTGTTGAAGAATTTGGTGTAAAACCAGTTATGGCAATGTTAGCTTATTCTAATTTTGGCTCAAATAAAGGAGCCTCGGCAACCAGATCAGCAAAAGCAATAGAAATTTTGCATGAAAATCACCCCGAAGTTATGATTGACGGCGAAATGCAAGCAAATTTTGCTTTAAATAAAGACTTACGAAAAGAAGGATATCCTTTTTCTAAATTAGGAAACAAAGATGTAAATACATTAATTTTTCCTAATCTTAGTTCTGGAAATATTGCATATAAAATGATGCAAGAAATAGGAACTTCTGAGGCAATAGGACCAATTCTTATGGGATTGAAAAAATCTATTCACGTATTGCAATTAGCAAGTTCTGTTCGCGAAATTGTTGATATGGCTATAATTGCAGTTGTTGATGCTCAAACTAAAGAAAAAAAGTAAATTTTTTATAAGACTAAATATGCTGGCTAATTGAGTAATCTTTTAGCCACTTTTTTTGCTACCTTTACAAAAAAATAATTTATTATGATAAATAACCTACTAATAAAAGCAATAAATGCTTCTGTAGAAGCAGGGAAAGCAATTATTGATATTTACGAAAACCACGATTTTCAGGTTGACTTTAAATCGGATAATTCTCCACTTACAATTGCCGATAAAAAAGGGCATAATATTATTTATGATGCATTAGTAGGATTAGAACTACCAATTCTTAGCGAAGAAGGTCAAATTCCGGATTATAATACCAGAAAAAATTGGAATAAATACTGGTGTATAGATCCGCTTGACGGAACAAAAGAATTTATAAAACGCAATGGCGAATTTACTGTAAATATTGCATTAATTGAGAAAAACAAACCAATTGCAGGAGTAGTATATGTACCTGTTACAAAAGAATTATATTTTTCTAGCGAAGAAATTGGAGCTTTTAAAACTGATAATATTTCTGATATAGATAATGACGATTTAAATAAATTGATAAACAAATCGGTAAAACTACCATTGCAAAAAAATAGAGAAATTTTTACCATTGTTGCAAGTCGTTCGCATTTAAACGAAGAAACCGAAAATTTTATTAAGAAAATGGAACAGCGCTTTGGTAAAGTAGAAACAATATCTAAAGGTAGCTCACTAAAACTTTGTATGATTGCCGAAGGTTTAGCCGATATTTATCCACGCTATGCTCCTACTATGGAATGGGATACAGCAGCAGCTTCTGCCATTGCACTTAATTCCGGTTTTGAATTAACTAAAGATGATGGAGTAACTCCACTAGATTATAACAAAGAAAATTTATTAAACCCTAATTTTATTGTTAAACCTAAAGGTTTTGAGATATAAAAAAAGCTGCTCATTTCTGAACAGCTTTAAAAAATTCTTTTTTCTGTATGCTTTTATGCCGGGCTAATTGCTTCTACCGGACATACGTCAGCACATGCACCACAATCTGTACACAAATCAGGATCTATTACATAGATATCACCTTCAGATATTGCTTCAACAGGACACTCGTCTATACAAGTTCCACATGCAGTACAATCATCACTAATTACATAAGCCATAATAACAAAATTTAATTAATTAAACTTATACAAATGTAAATTCAATATTTATTATTCGGAAAGATTTTTGCAAAAAAATTAAATCAATTTGTTATTTTTATTAACATGAAATATTTTGTTTAAATTGCATTCTTTTAAATTAGAAATTTCAGAAATTATAAATGCTTGATAACCTAGTAAATATATTAAAATTATCAATAAAAAAACTTCCCGGAAAGAAAAGTCAATATAAAATGGCTCCTTCCGATAGAGAATTAAGAATAACAATAAAAGAGACCAGAAAAAGTGCAGTTTTAATTCTATTGTCAGAAAAACAAAACGAAATTTACATTACTTTTATTAAAAGACAAGAATATAATGGAGCACATAGCGGACAAATTGCATTTCCCGGCGGAAAATACGATAAATCTGATAGAAATATCAAAGAAACAGCATATAGGGAAGCTGAAGAAGAAATAGGAATAAGTAGAAAAGATTATAAAATAATAGGAAACTTAACTAATCTTTTTATTCCTGTTAGTGCATTCGATGTTCACCCTTTTATTGCATATACAAAAGAAAAACTTGTTTACAAAAAACAAGAACACGAAGTGAAAAAAATTTTTGAGTTAAAATTAAATGATTTCTTTAACCAAGATAATATTAAGACAGAGATTGTAAATAAAGACGGTATAAATATTACTATACCTTATTATTTTATTAATGGAAACAAAATATGGGGTGCAACAGCCATGATTATGAGCGAATTAGTTGATGCTATTAGCCACGCAAACTAATGCTTTGTAGCCCTTCATCGTCTAATATAGTTATAGTTCTTCCCGAAATTTCTATAAGCTTATCATCTTTAAAAGTTTTAATAATTCTGATAACTCTTTCACGTGATAGACCTGTTAAATCGGCAAGTTCTTGTCGCGAAATATTTAATTCAAACTCTTTTTGTTTAAAAATTCTGTTAGCTAAACATAAAAGTATATCAGCCATTCTACCATAAGATTGCTTGTGTTGAAAGCTGAAAAATCGACTATTAATTTGAATTTTATTTTCGCATAAATAATCAATAACCTCACTTGCAAAAAGAGCATTTTGTCTTATAATTTGCCTAAAAGTATTAAGATCGAATAATCTAACAACAGAATCTTGATAAGCTTTTACAGAATATGGAAAAACCTGATTGTATTTACTTAAAGAAGTTAAGCCGATAATATTACCTTGAGGTACTATTTTAAGAGTTAATATATCGTCGCCTTCTTCTAAATAAACCTTTACTAATCCACTGCAAAGAAATAAAATATGAGAAGCAAAAGTTCCTTGTTTACATACAATCTCTCCTTTTTTGTAAGAAACCTCAAGCTTAGATTCTTCTAACATACGAATCTCTTCTTCGCTTAAAGTTTCAAAGCAATGACAAAAATTATTAGCCGTTGGATTAAAATTTGAAACAGTACAACTCGAAGGAAATTTTTTCTTTTCCATATATTCGATTTATTTAAAAATTAACATAAGCAAATATATGTAATTATAACTACTTAAAACATGACTTTTAGCATATGTGACCTAAATCACATTTTTAATGTGTGAACTACCGCAATGTATGTGTATTAATGTCAGTGCCATTTTCGTGTATTGTATTTAATAATTCCAGACATTTGCTACATCATTATTTATTAATTTAAAAATTAGATTATGGAAGCAAAAGAAACTTTAGACACAAAAGGACTTTCTTGTCCTATGCCTATGATGAAATTGGCTAAAGCAATGAAGGGTTTAAATTCCGGAGATGTTTTAGAAATGTTAGGAACCGATCCCGGAACAAAATCAGATTTACCTAAATGGTGCGAGAAATCAGGAAATAAACTATTAGAAGGAAAAGACCTTGATGGTGGAGTATTCTGTTTTTATATTCAAAAGAAATAAATTATGAGCGATACAAAAAAGACAGGAGTTTTTAACGATTTATATCAACTCTTTTTTGCAAAACACTGGCCTGTATGGGTTGGAGCAATTCTAGCAGGAGCATTAAATGTGCTTATGTTTGGTATCTCAGGTCCATGGAGTGGTAGTGCCGGTTATAGTTCGTGGGGTAAAAATATTTACGACTCTATGAATATGCTTGGTTTTGATGGTACTCAATCATTTCTGGAGAATAAATGGGCAATGCTTAGTATAATGATAATAGCAGGTTCGTTTATTGGTGCATTAATGTCGAAAAGCTTTGCTATAAGAATACCACCTATTGGTGAAATTATAAAAGGTATTCTTGGTGGATGTTTAATGGCAATTGGTGCAACTGTTGGTATTGGTTGTTCAATCGGAGGCTTCTTTAGTGGAGTTCCTTCATTATCGGGTGGAGCTATTATGCTAACAATAGGTTTGTTTTTAGGAACAATTGTAGCTGTAAAATATCTGTTTTGGGAGATGGAACACTTACCTAAAATTAGTACTGGTAAAGCATACACTTTCTTAGGAGCAGACGAAGGAAAAGGAAATTGGCAAAAATGGTTAGGTATTATTGTAGCAATTGCATTAATATTTGTTGCATATAATTTCTTTCAGACAGGACACAATATTATAGCATGGTTTGTTATAATTGGTGGTCTTTTAGGATTAATCTCTCAACGCTCAATTTTTTGTATTGTTAGAGCATTTCGCGAGCCATTTATGTCTGGTGATGCCGATGGTGCAAAAGGAATAATTGCAGGTATTCTTGTAGTACTTTTTGGTTTTGTTGTTATCAAAACTATGAATATTGGTGCCGGAGATACAATGGCAAGGGCAATTGAAATGAAAGCTGTTCATAATAACTTTTGGTTACGAGGTTTACTTGGCGGATTTGTTTTCGGTATAGGAATGACAATTGCCGGAGGTTGTGCAGTTGGTACACTATGGCGTATGGGCGAAGGTCAAATTAAACTTTGGTTCGCTGCCTTAGGTTTTGTTTTGGTATCGCCAATATCAAGCAAATTTATTGTGCCTTGGGTTGAAGATATAATTCCATTTAGCATGAGATTTAAAAACTACTTACCGGATTATTTAGGTTATTCGGGCTCAATAGCCTTAGTATTACTAATATTATTTGTATGGTATTGGTTTGCAACATGGAACGAACGAACAGGCAAGTTTAGTCAATTTTAATAAATCTAAAATTTAAAAGAGATGAAATATAAACAAATCATTTTTTCGATAGCAGTTTCTTTAATTTTTGTATTATCTGCTTGTACCGGAATATACGAAAACGGAAAAGAATTAGCAGAAGATGTAAACAAACTTGTTCCGCAAATATCAGTTGACTCGCTTAAAGCAAAGATTGAACGTGGTGATGAATTTATGCTTATTGATGTTCGTCAAACTGTCGAATATAACCAAGGGAGTATTGAAATAGCTACACTTATCCCTAGAGGGGAATTAGAATTTCTAATCTTAAACGATGCATATTGGGAAGAACAATTTATGTATGTACCAAGATTGGAAGATGAAATTGTAATTTTTTCGAATTCAGGAAAAAGAGGTGCATTAGCAACTCAAGCATTAATACAAATTGGATTTACAAATGTGAAAAATCTCACAGGAGGTTTCGAGGCATTCGATCCAAATCATGAAGCTTCAGCAGAACCCGAAGAAGAAGGTGGCTGTGGTGGATAATTAAATTTTAACTAAGAATTTTTTATTAATTTAAATTTTATATTATGAATACAAGAAACAATTTTTTTAGAATGTCGCTGTTTATTTTTGCAGCATTGTTAATTACTTTTACAAGTTGTAGAAAAGATGAAGACGACACAACAGATCCAACGCCAACGGTCGATTATAAAAAAGAAATGACCACTTACATGAAGGCGAATGCAATGGATTTAAATGAAGTACTTACTTCTTGGACTATTTCGGCTCACGATTTAGACTCAATTGGTATTACTAATTATTACATTATTGATTTACGTTCTTCTACAGATTTTGCTACAGGACATATTGATGGTGCACACAACACAACATTGGCAAATATCGTAACTGAAGCTAGTAATGCAAATGGAAAACCAATTGTAGTTGCTTGTTACACAGGTCAAACAGCTGCTCATGGTCATGTTGCTCTACGATTGAGTGGTTATACTGATTGTAAAATTTTACTTTTTGGAATGAGTTCTTGGAATGCCGATTTTGATCATTGGACTGCTAATGCTGGAGATGCTGCAGTTGGAAATGCAAATTGGTCTTCAACAAATACACTAGCAGATAATGTTGCTTTTTCTGAGCCTACATTTACAACAAGTGCTTCTACAGGAGCTGCAATTCTTGCAGAAAGAGTACAAAAAATGCTTGATGCAGGTTTCCAAGGTATTGCAAATACAGACGTGTTAGCTACTCCATCTAACTACTTTATTAATAACTATTGGGCAGAATCAGATGTAAATCATTATGGTCACATAAAAGAAGCTCATAGAATTAAAGAAGATTTAACTCTTGCAAAAGATGGTTTTAAATTTTATGATAAAGATGCAACAGTTGTAACTTATTGCTGGACAGGTCAAACCTCATCTGCAATTACAGCATATTTAAATATCTTAGGATATAATGCTAAGAGTTTAAAATTTGGTGCTAATGGTATGATTCATTCAGAATTACAATCTCATAAGTGGACAGCTCCAGGAGATTATACCTATATAACTTCTAAATAATTATAAAAATGAAAAAATTTGCTAGAATATATATTTTCGCATTTTTTTCGTTGTTAATATCACTTCCAACATCCCTGTATTCGCAGGGGTGTGAGGAAGCGAGTAGTGACGAAGGAGTTCAGGTAAAGGGATTTATTCAACCACAATACAGCTATTTTCTGAATGGAGAAGATGCCGATGGAAAAAGTTTAAACGAGACTTCGCTTTATTTTAACAGAGCTCGTTTAGGTGTTGTCGGAACTATACCTTACGATGTGTCATACTATTTCTTTATGGAAATAAGTCCTTTTAGAGGTCAAACCCAACCAACATCAGCTTATTTATTAGATGGATTTGTAAGTTACACCAGATTTAGTTTTGCAAAAATTTCTATAGGACAATTTAAGTCACCTTTTAGCTTAGAACAAAATACTGCTTGTTCAGGATTAACAAGTGTTTATCGTTCTTTGGCTGTTAGCCAACTGGCAGGACCACAGCGCGATTTAGGAATATTAGTTACCGGTGGTAACGATACAACTCTATTAAGATATTCTTTTGCAGTAATGAATGGTGCAGGTCCCGGAATATATGATGATAATAATGGCAAAGATTTAGTAGGTCGTTTATTAATTCACCCTATTGATATGCTTCAAGTAGGAGGTAGTTTTAGAACAGGAAAAAGAAATCCTACCGACTTAGCTAAAAAACAAAATGATATTTACAGATATGCAGCAGAACTTAAATTCAAATACAAAGGATTTGTACTTCAAGGCGAATATCTTTATGGAACCGATAAACTTTACAGTTCTACAAAGGTTCCGATTTATGGTGGTTGAGGCGGCATTATTGGTTTTGAAACGAAAACCGAAGGTTCTTACAATAAAAGCGGATATTGGGTAATGGCATCGTACAAAACTAACTGGAATTTAGAACCGGTTATTAAATACGATAATTACGACCCCGATTTAGCTGTTGCTAATGATTGGTACGGTGATTTAACATTCGGACTAAATTATTTCTTAAACGATTGGACAAGAGTTCAATTAAACTATGTTTACAGAACAAAAGGAGAAACTAATAAGATTTTCCACGATGAAATTGTTCTGCAAGTACAAGCAAAATTTTAACTTAAAAATTATATATTATGAAACGTTTATTTTCTTATTTAATAATTTCTTTGATATTTGTTCAAGGTCTTTTTGCACAAGATTTAATATCGGCAAAAGAACTTGCAACTGTAATGAAAGATAAAAATGTACGAATAATCTCTACAAGAAAAGCTGCAGATTATGCAAAAGTACATATCACAGGTGCAATTAATTTCGACCATCATACTTTGTATAAAGCAGGTGCTGTGAAATCAGTAATTAAAACACCTGCCGAAATGGCAAAATTGTTTGGAGCAAAAGGTATTTCAAACACAAATAAAATTGTTATTTATGGTACAGGAAGCGGTAAAAGTTCCGGTCGTCTATATTGGATTTTAAAATATCTTGGTTGTAAAGATGTTAAAATTCTCGATGGTCATTTAACTTCTTGGCGTGCTGCAAGAAAGCCGGTTACTAAAACAAAACCGGCAATTAAACCGACTACATTTACAGCTACTCCAGTTGCAGGATATTTAGCAAGTACTGCATATGTAAAGTCTAATTTAAAAAATACTAAAGTTGTTATTGTTGATAACCGTAGCAAAGATGAATACACAGGAGTAAAAGGAGAAACTACAAAAAAAGGACATATTCCCGGTGCTGTTTTCTTTGAGTTTAAAAATGTTATAAATCCTACAACAAAGAAAATTAAATCAAAAGCTGAATTAGAAAAAATGTTTAAAGATGCAGGTATAACTTCCGATAAAGAAATTATTCTTTATTGCGAGTCGAGTGTGCGTTCGGGAATTGTATTTTTAGTTCTTAAAACAATCTTAAAGTATCCAAAAGTAAAGGTTTACGATGGAGCATTCTACGAGTGGGTTGCTAAAGGAAATACAGTTGTAAAGTAAATATTTATATTATGAAATGGTATAAAATTTCAATAGTTTCTTTTTTAATAATATCTATTATTAGCTGCAAAAGCCCTGTTTCAACAACTGTGTATAACAGTGTTGATGATGAGCTTGCAAGTGTAAAACAAACTGTTAAAACAATATCTCAAAAAGATTTTAAAAAGATATTAGATAGCGGTACAAGTTTTAATCTATTAGATTGCAGAGAAAAAGAAATGTTTGACACAGCTTGTATTCCGGGTGCAGTAAATGTTGCACGCGGAATGCTTGAGTTCGAAGTTGGAAATAAAATTCAAGAGCGTAGAATGCCTCTTTATGTTTATTCCGACAATGAAGGAAAATCTGTTTTGGCAGCTGCATCATTAAGTTTAATTAAATTTTCTTCGGTAATAGTTATTGAAGGCGATTGGGATACTTGGAAAACAACATATCCTGACGATATTCAACTAGAACCCAACGCAGGGCAAACGCAAGAAGCTGCTGCTCCTGTTGAAGAAGAAGGCGGTTGCGGAGGTTAATTATTCATAATTCTATATAAATTTAAGTCCCGATATTTTTGTGTCGGGGCTTTTTTTGTTTTTATATAAATTGAAACGAATAATCTATAATTTTACAAATTTCTTTGAAACTCCTCCAATTTTTACAAAATAAATAGCTTTTGGTAAATTGCTTATATCTATTGTAGCTTTATTGTTAAGTAATAATACTCTATTTACTTCTTGTCCGTAAATATCATAAATAACGATGTTTTTTTTATTAAACTGATTGTTGCTAATAGTTATTTGCAAATTGTTCGTTGCCGGATTAGGATAAATATTAAAACTATTATTATTTGTAAAATCACTTTCGTTGATATTTGTTACATTGCAAGAAATATTTGCTTCCCAACCGGATTTCTCTACACCACCATCGGCATGAAAAAAGAAAGTTAAAGCCCCTTGTGTGTTAGTGGCTGTTATTGTTCCAGGGTTATCGGCACCGCAATATTTTCCAATAAAACCGGATCCGGTATTTTCGGCATCATAAATTTCTAAATAATCGTAAATGCAATTTGTTGCATCTTCTATATCAAAACTTGTAAACTCAGCTACAACAACCGAGTTAGAAGCACCGGGGTAAATTGTATAAGTAAAATCTTGACCTGCAGGATAATTATCGGTGTAACCCGAATCGTAGAAAACGGCACCACAAGTATAAACACTTCCGTTTGTCATTGTGTATTCGCAATTGTTGTTAATTGTAATAAAATTTGTTTTTGTTTCGGTATCGTTGCCTGTTGTATTAGAAACATAAAGCTCAATAGTGTAAGTTTCCGTTGCATTAAAAACAATCTCCGGGTTTTGAGAGTTTGCATCAGTTCCGTTAACAAAACTAAATGTTGATGGTGTAATTGTCCATGTCCAAGATGTTGGTTGTTTTGTAGAGATATCAGTAAATTTAATTGTATCAATTAAACAAGCGTTTTCCATATTTACCTCGAATTGTGCAATTGGCTCTTGGCTACCAAAAGCATCGGTGGTAAACAAACCACGACCATAAGTTGCCACTGATATTAAATCGTCAGCATTGCGGTATTTTAACATATCGCAACGCACATTTGCCAAACTTGCCACTGTTGGTTCCCATTGTAGATTTGTTGCCGATAAATTGTCAACAGACCAAACGCCTATATCGGTTGCCAGCAATGCTTGGTTATAATCTAAAGGATTGAACAAACACCAACGTATTGGCATGTCTGGTAAATTTCCTTCTTTGTTTATCCAAGTATTGCCGCCATCTGTTGTTTCCCATACCGAACTTAGTCCGTAGTTAGAAAATGTAATTAATAAATGGTTTTCGCTTTCGGCAATATCAATACTCGAAATATAACCATCAGGTAAATAGTTGTTTACATCTATATTTACAGAAACAGGTGTTGTGTTTGCATTTGTAATTTTGTACATTCCTCCACCATAAGTACCAACAAAAATTGTGTTGTTTGTGTATGGCGAAACTTTGATATTACATGTAGAACTACTGCCTAGCGAATCAATATCAATAACAATTCCGTAGTTTGAGTTTCCGATATCAGAAATCATTAGTTGATTTGCATTATAAGAAGAATAAAGAATATTTGCATCGCTATCGTAATCGGCAGGGCAAATAAAACTACCCGAATAATCGCTGGTTAAAGTATTAAAACTTCCGCCGCCATTTGTGGAAATATAACGGTTGTTATAAACATAAGATGTAATTTGTATATCAGGATTATCTTGGTCGATAAAACAAAATGCACCATCGCCACCTGTTGCATCGGTAGTTGAATTTATTCCTGCTTGAGTAAAACGCTGTGTTCCGTTATCTTGTGCTCCTGCCAAAAAATAATTTGAAGCCGGTTCGTTTTTCGCTGAACAGGCATAAAATTGTGTTACATTATAATCTTTGTTTCGTTCAACAAAGTTTGTTCCGTTGTTTCCAATATCATCAGAATAAAAAACTCCTCCATCGCAACCAAAAATGGCTTCGTTGTTGTGGTTTGGGCGATATGCCATAGCGTGTTGGTCGGCATGTACGTATGTAGCACAAGCTCCTGTCCAATAGCTTACAGATTCCCAATTTGTACCGCCATCGGTAGTTCTATGTATATCAATTCCTCCGGCTAAAACATAGTTTTCGTCAGTAGGGTGGACCATCATAATTAAATTATACCATGCTTGTCCGCGAGTGAAATCATCACCGGAAGTGTCGCAAGATTGATCTAAATATTCCGGTATTGTAATGTCAATCCAATTTGTTCCTGCATCGGTAGTTTTTTTCATCCATTCTACATGCCCACCGTTTGAAGCAACTGCATAAACAACATTTGTATTTGATGGGGCACAGGCAAGTTCTATCCTTTCAGGAGTTCCTGTTCCGGGAGAAATATCTGTCCAGTCGTCACCATTATTTGTTGATTTATAGATATATCCATCGTTACCGTATTTTCCTTCTCCTGCATAAATATCGCCGTTTGTAGCAATTTCTACATCAGAGAAATAGTTTATAATTTTTTGTGCCCAACTTGCTCCGCCATCATCAGAAATAAATATACCTTCGTTTGTTGCAGCAATTATTCTGCTTGTTGATGTTATAACAATTTTTTGCACATAATGAAAGTCGCTATTATCTGTAGAAGCAAGTTGATTCCATGTTGTGCCACCATCGGTAGTTTTCCAAATTCCGGCACCGCGTTGCATTTTGTTGCTCCAACCTTCGCCTGTTCCAACATAGAATGTGTTTGTATTATTAGGGTCGTAGGTAATATTAGAAATTGCAATATTTGCCCAAAAATCGTTTACATTTTGCCAAGATGATGAAGTATCGGTAATATCGTTATTATACCATAAACCACCGGAAACACTTCCTGCCCAAACTTTTTTGTTTTGGCTGTCGTTTGGGTCGAACATTAAGGCACGAGTTCTTCCGCCTACGTTGTTTGGTCCGCGTTCTTGCCATGTAACTCCCGAAATTCCTGTTTTTTGCGATAGTAATTCTTTGGCGTAAGCTCTAGCTTTTACCAATCTTTCAACAGGAACATAACCCAAAGCAGGGTCAAGGGTTTTTATAAATTCGAACTCGGCAGCTAAATCAGGTCTGTCTTGTTTAGGAATATCTTGTAAATTAATATGTTTTTGTTTTTCAAGATTATTAAAATATGATTTTACGTATTTATTGTAATTGTTCTCTTTTTTAGTTTTTATATCGAAAGATGATAGTTTTTCTTGTCGTTGAGCAAATGAAATTATTGCAAAAATTAGTAGGGTTGATATAAATATTTTCTTCATTATTTACAGTTTTAAATCTTTTGATAAAGATATCAATTTATATAGAAAGGTTGCTTATAAAAGCTTTAATTTTATTTTTTGTATAGGTATTTAATTATATCTTTTTATTGTTTTATTAATAAAATAAGGTTTGTATGATTGTTATAAAACTCTTATTTGGTTTATTATAAATAATTTGTTAGTTTTGAGAGTAACTAAATTAAAATTAAAATGAAACAAATATTATCAATTTTATTTATATTAGTTGTTATTAATAGTTTTGGGCAAAAGATAGAAGATTATTATTTATATCCTTTTCCAAGAGTTGAAAATAATTTACATGCTGTTTTTGTTACAAGCACAATGAATTGTTCTGAACATCCAGATAGTATTAATTATAATTATTTTGATGATAATGTATATGATACTTTAGAAATAAATGCATATTATACCGGTTCTTCTTGGCCTGGAGGTACTACCGTTTTTGATTCTTTAGATATTAGTAATTACTTTAATTCTCAATATTTATATTTAGAATATAAGATATTTATAAAATCAGAATTTTATATTTCTGATTCTGTTATGTACAAGTTAGATAGTATATCACAGAATATTATGTTATTTAATAATATAAAAGTTGATGAGGTATCAAACTCCAATAGGATAAAAATATTTCCAAATCCTACAACAAAAACTATAAATATAACAAGTGATAAAATAATAAAAACTGTGAGTATTACAGATATTAATGGTAAGATTGTTAAACAATTGGATATTAATGCAAGGCAATGTATTATTGATTTAAGTTCCGAAACAAAAGCTGTGTATTTTTTAAAATTAATGGGTGAAGGATTTGTCAGTGCTCAAAAAGTTATACTTGAATAATTTAGATTCTAGTTGAAAAAGTTTTTTTATTTTATCAGTGTTATTTTTTTGCATCAAGTCAGTTAATTTGTAATATTTACAACAATTAAAACCCTAATTAATATTAATGTTTTTCTCATAATAAAAATTTTATTGATTAATAAACTGCAATATATTATTTTATGTGCTAATGTATATATCAGTACACA
>Ga0256913_10000254_pt1 | contig 26638 bp, 17 predicted proteins | sample Axial_MatmetaG_FD_185970 | JGI IMG/M metagenome (GOLD analysis project Ga0256913, IMG submission 185970) | Deep-sea worm associated microbial mat communities from Axial Seamount, Juan de Fuca Ridge, Pacific Ocean - Axial_Mat | ecosystem: Environmental > Aquatic > Marine > Oceanic > Microbial... | reverse complement strand
GGGCCCGGAAAGCGAACTGAAAAGCTTCTTTACGGATTTTCCGGTTGGCGTAGATGACGAGGGGAGAGATATAGTAAATAATTTTAAGCTCTACCAAAATTACCCTAACCCATTTAATCCTACAACAACAATTTCCTACTCAATTCCAAATGTCATTGCGAGGAACGAAGCAACGAAGCAATCTGTCGTTAACGTCGTATTAACCGTTTACAATACTCTTGGTCAAAAAATCGCAACGCTTGTAAATAAACGGCAAAGTTCGGGCAATTACGAAATTAAGTTTGATGCATCTAAATTACCGAGCGGAATATATTTATACAAATTATGCAGCGGCGGTTTTATTCAAACAAAGAAAATGGTTTTGATAAAGTAACGGATAGAACCAAGATAAAAATAATTTTTTGGAGGAAACTAAAATGAAAAACTTTTACAAAATAAAAGCAAGGCAAATAATAATCGGCATTTGTCTGCTCGGTTTAATCGGGTTTACAAATATTTATGCACAAGAAGATTGGGATCCGATTGCCCCGCCCGGCTCGCCGGATGCAAGGCAAGGACAAAGTATGGTAACTTTACCCGATGGAAGGGTTTTCCTTTTTGGAGGAGAAGACGTTGAGGGAACTTTACTAAATGATACGTACGCCTTTGATACCAATGGTTGGAAGGAAATGATTCCGAACAATTCACCACCACCAAAACGTAAATTTCACCAAGCTTGGACAAGAGCGGATTTAATGTATATTTACGGCGGAGAAGGTGAAAACGGTGCTTTGGGTGATTTGTGGATTTATAATCCGGCAACAAACACTTGGCATCAAGAAGTAATAAGCGGACCAAGACCGGCAGCACGGCACGGACATTCAACAACAACTTTAACAGACGGCAGCGAAGTTATTGTCTGTGGAACCGGAACAGACGGAAGCGGATTGAAAGACTGCTGGAAGTTAAATACGGATAATACATTCACGCAGCTTCAAGATGCTCCTTACGCTTATACAGGTCATTGTACGGAACTTTCACCGAACGGCGAATGGCTTTATGTTTTCGGGAAACCCGGCTCAATAGGTATTTATCGCGTTACTACCGACAGATGGACGACTGTAGGCGGAGGACCGCCCAACGGAAAAGGGTGTATGACAAGCAGAGGGAATAATTCGGCGGGAGAACCGGTAATCTTCATTTTCGGCGGTAAAGATGTAAACGGAAATGAAATGAACCAAACTTGGCAATTCAATCTTTACAGCGGCGAATTAACACAGCGGGGGAATATGCCTCAACCAATTGTAAACGGTTCGGTTGCGGAAATTAGGGCAACACCTCCGGCGGCGGGTTTGTTAAAAGGAACTAATCTTAATTTTTTAGAAGACTATGGACAAACTACACTTGTATTCGGAGGTGTATCGAACGGAGAGGTAACAAACAACGAGTATTTGTTTTCAGCCCAAACACCGCCGGATACAATTATTACAATTGCAAGGGCAGACACAATCAAAACCGATACGGTTCGATTGTTGTGGAATATAGCAGCACCGATAGGGGCATCGTATTATGAAGTACAAGTACTGCTTGATACAACAAACACTGTATTTGTCGATACTGTGTTAACAGATACAACAGTAACAATAACCGGTCTTCAAGGACAAAAGTATTACTACTGGCGAGTACGAGGATTTAACTCCGGCGGATGGGGCCCGGAAAGCGAACTGAAAAGCTTTTTTACGGATTTTCCGGTTGGCGTAGATGACGAGGGGAGAGATATAGTAAATAATTTTAAGCTCTACCAAAATTACCCTAACCCATTTAACCCAAGTACGACTATTCAGTTTTCTTTACCGGAAACCGAAATGGTGAACTTAAAAGTCTTCAATGTTATTGGTGAAGAAGTAGCTGAACTAATAAACAAAGAAATGGATGCAGGTTATCAAAGTATTGTTTTCGATGCTAGTAATCTGCCTTCTGGTTTGTATATATATAGATTACAAGCAGGTGATTTTGTTGATGTAAAAAAGATGACGTTGATAAAGTAAATAATTATGTTTTAGGGATATCGGTTAAAGATAAAAGAACAGTTACTTAAGTAAAATCATTTTCTTTGCTGAAATAAATTGTCCTACGGATAATTTGTAAATATAAATTCCGCTTGGCATTAACGATGCGTTGAATGCAATTTCGTATGTGCCCGGTTGCTGTTGTTCGTTTACTAGTGTTACCACTTCTCGTCCGAGAACATCATAAATTTTTAATGTTACATTTGTAGAAGAACGGGCATGCCCGTTCCCTACACTCGGAATGGAATATTTTATCGTTGTTGAAGGATTGAATGGATTAGGATAGTTCTGATACAGAATAAATTGTTTCGGTTGTATTGTATGCTCTTCAACATCCACAACGGCATCGGGATATACCAATCTTAGATTATCAAAATAAATGGTTCCTTGGTAAGTATCCCCATGAACTCTGTCACTACCTAAAATCAAAGCGATCTTTTTTATTGTAAGTGGAAAATGAAAGGTGGCATTTTCCGTAAGAGCAATGGGATTATCAAAATTTGCGAAAAGTGTATCAAAAACATTTGGGACATCAATTTTTTTATTCATCAAAAGTGCAAATTCTTCATCATTATAATTTGTTACGATAAATGCAGTGGTGTGTGATTGATCATCCCCTTGAATATCCAAACTTATATTATCTGGAATTCCGTAGATTGGGAAATCTTTATTCAAGTATGCCCAATTATTTACGCCGTTCTGATATGTAAAACTATAACTCAGCATTAGCGAGTTATTACCAAGAGTAGAATGTTCATTTGATAATTGAATGTTACTTGTTACTGTATCAATATTCTCACCGGTTAAAGTCCAACCGTCAATGTTCTCAAAAGAATCCAACAATCCTATACCGGAACCCAACTCGACCTTTACTTCTGCAGTATCGCTAACATTACGCCAATTAACAATTATATTTGTTGTCCCTTGTTTTTTCCCGTAAAAATTACCAACCGAATCAATAGTGCCAATACTATTATCTGTTGTACTCCACTCAAACATATTATTTTCAAGATCAATCTCATATCCATTTAAGTCGTATGATCTAACATTGAAAGAAATTCTTGCGGATGTATCAGTAACTGCATAAAAAGGAGTAAGTACCAGTTTTATAATAGAGTTAATCACAACCAATGCAGAATCTTTCATTCCTTCATATTCAGCTATGACATAGCCTGTATCAGAAACCGAAGAAGCTGTAAAAAATCCATCTGAAGAAATGCTTCCTATATTTTCAGTTGCAGAATAAATAACATTTGAAGTGTTGATAGATATTGAATTAAAATTATCGTCAAAACCGTTTGCGGAAAATTTATATGTACTGTCACTAAATACTTTGGCAAATTCTGTGTTCAACCTTATCTGTGATAACTCTCCTTTTGGAGCTGTGGAAACAACCATTAAGGAATTTGCTACACTTCTTTCTCCTCCGGCATCAGAGGGGGAGTTAGCTACCTTTCCTCTAACCACCATAGTTGTAGAACCACCACCATCTAAGTTTACTCCTCTATATACACCAATCCCTACCATAAAATCGGCAAGTTCCGGTAGTGACATCCCTTTACTAATTGTTTGTCTTCCGTCAACCGTTACAAAGAATAAATAATCACCATTTTCTGAAAATCCCGCGGCAGTTCTAGGATGCCTTGCAGTTGCAAAACTATTTGAGCCTCCTTCTTCTGCAAAACAATCCAATGCACAGTTCATTCCATTTGATACTATTTTTGGATAACCACCAACTAATGTTATAATCTTGTCAAGTCCGTTAATAACATGATGATAAATAATAAGGGTATCACCAACTTGAATATTATCGTCAATAAATGTTTTTGATGTGCCATGCCCAGATAGGACAGCTTCACCTTTGGAAATGATGGAATTCCCTTGACCACTAATTTTGTTTGTTACAATACATTTTGTTGAATCATTAGCAAACCATTTATTAAGTGGTTGAATAGTTACCTCACTACCATAAATATTAGTTTGTGTTGTACTTCCGAAATAAGAGTTGTACAAAATCAATTGATCAGTTTCACGAGTATTGTTGATACCATTAATACTTCTGTTTCCGTTTTTTGTGATTACTTCACTAAATAGGGAAAGCCTTTCTATAAAAGGGAGATAGCTATCATCAAATCCAATTGTTGACCAATTATTTGGTGGAGTAATTACTTCACCTTCACGTATTTGCATACCAACCGGTCTGCCGTTATAATTAAAAAAGTCTGCATTGATTGCCCCAACGATAAAATGAGAATCTTTGTTATATCTTGCTGCCATTGAGGATGTCCGCTCTAACACTGGTATTTTGTCGTTACCAATTACCGATTCAATTTTTAAGTTATTAGACTTAAGATTGATCTTTAATACGTTTAAAGTCCACGGTACGTTGGGTTCTTCAATATAAATGTGATGAATATCAGGCCCGACCTCTCGAACAAAAAGCGTGTCAAATTGGTTTTGTCCGAATAAATTAAATATATTAATTAGTAGAATGAAAATTAGTAAAACTATTCTTTGAGTTTTGTCTTTGTTCATTACGAGCATCCGAAATCATTTACCAAATAAAAGTAAGATAAATTACTAAATTTACATTGTATTAGAAATAATTATTTAGGAATAATAAGAATATGTTATTGCATAAATCTGATAAGGCAGCACTCATTTGGAAAGATGAGGTCATTTCATATAACCAACTTCTGTTGAACATTACTAAATATACAACTTTGTTTGATCCGGCAAACACTAGCAAAATTGCTGTATTTGCCGAGAATAGACCGGAATGGGTTTATGCGTTTTATTCCGGATTTATGAACAGTTCAGTTTTAATCCCGATTGATTTCATGCTCCCTGTTGATGATTTAAACTACATACTGAACGATTGCAAACCTGAAGTGATTTTCTATTCGAACGAAACAAAAGATAAAGTTGAAGCAGCTTTAAATAATTTTGATTTATCGATTACAAAAATCAATATTGATGAATTCAACTTGAATGACATCAAGACCGAGCCGGGAACTTTGCCACCATTTGAAAAGGATGATACTGCTGTGATAATGTACACATCCGGAACAACTGGAAAACCAAAAGGAGTAATGCTTACGTTTGGAAATATCTTATCCAACATAAATGGTGTAACAGAATATGTGAAGATTTACACAGATGTTAAAAGGACTTTAGTGTTACTTCCACTTCATCATATTTTACCGTTAGCCGGTTCAGTGGTTGCCCCGCTATATTCAAAGGGAACCGCAATCTTCACTCCGTCACTTCAATCGGAAGATGTTGTAGAAACTTTACAGAAGCATAAGATCAATATTATCGTTGCTGTACCAAGGTTTTACAGTATGATAAGAAAAAGCATTCGAGAGAAAATTGATTCCAACAAAGTCGCATCTATGTTATTTAAACTTGCTGAAAAAATTGATTCACCGAAATTCTCCAAAAAATTATTCAAAAAAGTTCATGAAAAATTTGGCGGTGAAATTGAGTATATGGTTTGCGGCGGTGCAAAGCTTGATGAAAACGTTGCCAGAGATTTCCGCACACTCGGATTCGAAGTACTGGAAGGGTACGGAATGACAGAAGCATCACCAATGATAACTTTTACCAGACCCGGTAGAGTAAAGATCGGTTCTCCCGGTGAAGCTTTCCCGGGAATGGAAATAAAAATGGTTGACGGTGAAATTATTACTCGTGGACCAAATGTTATGAAAGGTTATTACAACAAACCGGAGGAAACGGCTGAAACACTGAAAGACGGTTGGCTTTATACAGGGGATCTTGGATATATTGATGAAGAAGGATTTCTATTTGTAACGGGTAGAAAGAAAGAACTGATAGTTTTGTCAAACGGTAAGAACATAACTCCTGGTGAAGTGGAATCAAAAATTGCGGAGATAGATGAAGTAGTTGAAGAGGTTGGAGTTTACATGGAGAACGATCTGCTCTACGCTGTTATTTATCCGAATACAGTTAAAGCTAAAGCAGCCGGCATCTCTGATATGAATGAATATCTAAGATGGGAAGTGATTGCCAAGTATAACGAGGAAGCTCCTTCGTACCGTAGAATTTCAAAATTTATCATTACCGAGGAACCTTTACCCAGAACAAGGCTTAGCAAACTAAAAAGATTTATGCTACCCAAATTAGGGGAAGGTGTTGTTAACAAGAAAAAGGATGAAAAAGATCTTGAGTTTGAGGAGTATAAGATAATCAAGGAATTTTTGTCTAGGGAAAAAGAGAAAGAAGTATTTCCATCTGATCATTTGGAACTTGATGTAAATTTGGATTCTCTTGATAAGATTACATTTCTCTCATTTTTAAGCTCAACTTTTGGAATTGAGATGAATGAAGAATATCTCGTTAAATATCCGACTGTTGAACAAATATCACAATATATTAAGGATAACAAAACCAGAATCAATATCGAAACGATTGATTGGAAAGCGATATTCAAAGAAACAGTACAACTTAATTTACCGAAGAGTTGGGTTACATATAACATTTTCAAAAATTGGTCGAGAGTTGTCTTTAGTCTTTACTTCAGAATTAAAGCTGAAGGTACAGAGAAGATTCCGGAAGGACCAGTTATTTTAGCGCCTAATCATCAAAGTTTTTTCGATGGGCTTTTTGTTACTATGTTCATCAAAAATAAGATAATGAAAAAGACATACTTTTATGCTAAGAAAAAACATGTTAAGAATAAGTTCTTAAACTTTCTGGCAAATAAGAATAATGTTATTGTTGTTGATATCAATAAGGATTTGAAACGTTCGCTTCAAAAAATGGCAGCCGTGCTTAAAAGCGGAAAAAATATGATAATTTTTCCAGAAGGAACTCGCTCACAAGATGGTAGTCTTGGTGATTACAAAAAAACTTTTGCAATACTAAGCAGTGAACTTAATGTACCGGTAATACCTGTTGCAATTGGCGGGGCTTATAAAGCGCTTCCAAAGGGTAGTATAATTCCAAGACCGTTTAAAAAAATCTGTGTTAAGTTTTTAGAACCTGTAAGTCCGAGCGGGCATTCATATGAATCATTGACTGATGAAGTTTATAGTAAAGTTTCGTCAGAATTGAATTGTTGAAATAAAAAACCCCCGAAACTTTCGGGGGTTAACACAAACAAATATTGGACACACACTCAATCATCCTTTACTTATCGTCCATCCTAGTATAAAAAATCAACTCATTAACATAATTGCTCCTTTAACATCATAAGTATTCTAAAAGTTCCATAATTGCAGAAATATTTTTAATTAAGTGTTTTTATTTTTTATTAAGTCATAAAACTATTCCCACATCTAGTAAATGCCATTTGCAAAATTTCCCATTTTTAGAAAAACCCTTTATATCTGATTTCGTTTTTAATTTATATTTGCCAATATATAGTTGGCAATAAAGTTGTTAATCACAACTAATAGATTAAATGGCAAATATGGTTAAAGAAACAATAATATCGAAAAATGAATCAGTCATATATAATATAAATTTAATTGTCACGTTGGATTGTTGTAAAAGAATAATGAATGTTTCGGTTTTGTGTCCATTACATAATTACGTATGAATATTGAGCCATCTATTTTTAACATAAAAACAATCTACTCTACTAATTTTATAATTATAAAAGATAAAAAATAAAAAAACATATGAAGATATTTTTTTTTATGTTATTTTTCGGTAGTAACTAAAAAGTAATTGTTATATCACTTAATAGATTCAATTATTTAATTAACGGCAAAAGGTTTGCTTATGAGGAAGTTAATTTTTGTATTGTTAGCAATTGCTATCATTGTTATTGTGGCACTAAATTCTTTTTCCGATAAGACTTATTACCCACCACAAACAGTAAGTCTGAAAGAGAAATTTTCTGAAAAGCCACCAAAAGTTGTAGATCACAGTAAGTTTGTTGTATTACAAAAAAAATTCAAAACCCCCCAAGAAGTCACTAAAACTTGTATCTCATGCCACACCGAACGCCATAAAGAAGTGATGAAAACCTCACACTGGCAGTGGCAAAGACCAGATTACATTGCAAGGAAAGGCATTGTTTATCTTGGGAAAAGGAACATCATTAACAACTTTTGTATAGGTGTACAAACCAATACTAAAAGTTGTGCAAAATGTCATATAGGTTACGATATGACCGAAAACGGTTCTTCGTATAAAAATCCAGAGAACGTAGATTGTCTCGTCTGCCATGATAATACGAATACTTATGTTAAAGGAGCAAACATGGCAGGTGACCCTGCACCAAGTGTTGATCTCACCAAAGTTGCTCAAAGTGTAGGACGAACAACGAGAGACAATTGCGGTGTATGTCACTTTTACGGTGGTGGTGGTAATGCGATTAAACATGGTGATTTGGATAACTCTATGTTCCATCCGGACAGAAAAATTGATGTTCATATGGATGAAGCCGGTCCAAACCTTGTCTGTGCCGATTGCCACAAAACCGAGAACCACGTTATTGCCGGAAGACTTTATTCCATTGCTACCACTAACACCAAAAGAGCTTCTTGCGAAGATTGTCATACAAGCACACCTCATACAGAAAGCATTCTGAATGAACATACTGTAAAAGTTGCTTGTCAAACTTGCCATATTCCTATCTATTCTAAAGAACGCTCGACTAATATGTATTGGGATTGGTCAACAGCCGGAGAATTAAGAGACGGAAAACCGTTTATGGAAGAAGACTCACTCGGCAACCATATTTATAAATCTATTAAAGGAACTTTTACTTACGGAAGAAAACTTGTACCGGATTATGTTTGGTTCAACGGAACTGCCGACCATTATATACTTGGGGACGAAGTTCAAGACACAACAAAGCCGGTTGTTCTTAATCCGTTATACGGTTCTTATACAGACGGTAAAATTATTCCCGTTAAAATTCACATTACAAATCAACCGTTTGATCCTGTAACAAAATTGTTAATTCAACCTCATCTTTATGCCGATAAGAAAGGCGAAGGAGCTTATTGGAAAGATTTTAATTGGGATGCAGCTAATAAGAACGGAATGGAAGCTATAGGCTTACCTTACAGCGGTAGATATACATTCATTAAAACCAAAATGTATTGGCCGTTAAATCACCAAGTTTCTCCGAAAGACGAATCCCTACAATGTACGGATTGCCACACTCGTGAAAACAGTCGTTTAGCAAGCTTAACCGATTTTTATATGCCCGGCAGAGATGCAAATACTTGGGTGGATAATTTAGGTGTGCTTGTTCTGTTACTTACATTGGTAGGTGTTTTAGGACACGGAGCATTACGAATATATTTTACAAAAAAACAAAAATAACAAGGTGATATTAGATGAAAATAGTATATATGTATAAAGCTTTTGAAAGATTTTGGCATTGGACTCAAGCCTTATTAATTATCTTTCTTATTATTACCGGATTTGAAGTTCATTCTTCTTTTGAATTGTTCGGTTACGAAAATTCCGTTATTTTCCATCGTTATGCAGGATATGCACTTGGTATTCTCTATATTTTTGCAGTATTTTGGCATTATTCCACTGGCGAATGGAAACAATACGTTCCTACAACAAAGTTCTTAAAAGAACAAGTACTATATTATTTAGTAGGAATTTTCAAAAACGAACCTCACCCTACCATAAAGACGGTAGATAATAAATTGAACCCCTTACAACGTTTAGCTTATTTGGGATTGATGGTTTTCTTGATTCCCTTAATGCTTGTTACCGGGTTACTTTACGTCTTTTACAGATACCCGGACGGGCAAAGTTTAGGCAGTTTAAACGTTGCAGGGCTTGAGCCAATAGCAATTTTGCATACAATAGGTGCCTTTGCAATATTGGCATTTTTAATAGGCCATCTTTATTTAACAACTACTGGTCATACGGTACTTGCAAATATAAAAGCAATGATTACCGGTTACGAAGAAGTTGAAGAAGAACACGAAAACAAAAAAGACAATAAAAATTAAGGTATAAAATCATGAACGAAACAAAGTATATGAACCCGTATCTCGCCGGATTTTTATTGGGACTGCTCATTGTTGTTGCGGTTTTTATTTCCGGTGAAGGTCTTGGAGCTAGCGGAGCGGTTAAAAGTGTTGTAATTTACGCTTTGGATAAAGTTGCGCCTTCTCATGCCGATAACCTCGATTTTGTGAAAGGATTTAATTCCTCTCATCCCGACGGCCCGTTGAAAGTATGGTTAATTTTCGAAATTCTCGGTGTACTCGTAGGAGCTTTTATCTCGGGTGCAATTTATAATCGCTTAAAATTACAAGTGGAACATTCTCCGGGGATCACTTCCAAACAACGAATTATTGCGGCACTAATCGGAGGAACTCTTTTTGGTATAGGTTCGCAATTCGGTAGAGGCTGTACAAGCGGTGCTGCACTTAGCGGTATGTCCGTCTTTTCTACCGGAGGTATCTTAACAATGATTATGATTTTCGGCACAGGATATATTGTTGCTTACTTTTTTAGAAAACTTTGGATTAACTAATAATTGAGAGAGAAAGATGGGACCTTTAGTACCAGATTTTATAAATCACGATTTGAATTTAATTATTGCATTTTTTATCGGTATTGCATTCGGCTTTTTATTAGAAGCCGCCGGTTTTACTTCTTCGAGAAAATTAGCCGGTGTTTTTTACGGATATGACTTTACCGTTTTAAGAGTATTTTTCACAGCCGGCGTTACCGCAATGGTTGGTATCTTAGCCCTTTCTCATTATGGATTGTTGGATATGGATTTAATCTACATTAATCCTCTTTACCTCTATTCCGCTCTGCTCGGAGGGGTAATTATGGGGCTTGGATTTATTATAGGCGGATTTTGTCCTGGTACAAGTATCTGTGCTTCTGTTATAGGAAAAATTGATGCGATGGCATTTGTTGTGGGAATTATGTTCGGTATCTTTATTTTTATAGAAGGATATCCGGCATTTGTAGGTATTTATAAAGGAGCAAGCTATGGCATTCCGCAAGTTTCCGAAACGTTAAATATTCCGTTGGGAGTTTTTGCATTTTTATCAATCGTTGTTGCATTCGGTTCGTATTGGCTCGTTGCAAAAATTGAAAGAAAGAAAAATAATGGTAAAACTTTGGATTACACCTCACAGAAAGGATTAATAGGAATTACGGTTGTTGCGTTATTGGTAGGTATTTTTGCCGCCACTTTGGAACCCGAAAAAGAAGTATTATTGGATAAAGTTAATCAAGTCGGTTTTGTTTCTAATTATAAAGATATTAAAACTATTACTCCAGATGAACTTGCACTACGTTATATGTTCAAAGATAAAACCTTGCAAGCCATTGATACACGCGATACAAAAATATTCGGCAAACTTACTCTTCCTAATGCCGTTAATTTAACGTTGGAGGATTTTTTCAGTAACTCTTCAGCAGAGATATTCCATAGAGCAGGTAAAGTGAATATCCTTTTCGGTGCAACTACAGAAGATTCTCGCAAAGCAGCGGTTTTGGCTAAGGAACTAGGCTATAATAATGTAGTTGTATTGGAAGGCGGATTTGACAACTTCAAAGTTCAGATTCTCGATTTCAAAGCACCACAAACAAAAAAATTAACCGACGTTCAAAAATTCAGGACGGAAGCCGCAATTGTTATGCCTAAGTTGATTGAAAATGCAAAACCTAAAGTTGTTAAAAAAGTTAAAGTTCGTGCTCTCGGTGGTTGCGGTTAATAGAATATCTTTGTTTTATCTGAAACAAATTCGTTTTAACGTAATGTTTTGACCCTTATGGATTGGCGGTGGTATTGCTTATAGACCAACTAAGTGTTTAATGCTTGCATGGTTTCAACTCTTGAATAAATTGGTAGTTGAATGAGCCTTACTGGAAAGCGTTATGGAAAGCAGCGATAATAAATTTGAACTAGAGTGAGAAGATGCAGTTCAAATCAGCGTTGATGGCGAATATATGGTATCAAAGGCTGTCGCTGTAAGATTGAGATATTATTATGATCCAGCATCAATTCCGGACAAACATTAAATATTTTATTTCTATCTTCAACAAAAAATATTATAACAGATAGTAAGGTTATTGAACACCCAAAATATATACCCAAAACTTCTACAAATAAAAAAGAAAATAATTATAACTCTACTTCTACTCCCATCTGATGCTGTAGATGATGACGAGGGTTGTTAGATATTTACAAAAAAAGTTAAAATTTTTTGTGGTCTTAATTTTTGATCTACTGTAAAATTAATGGCTTATTTAATTTTGTTGTTGAGAATAATTTGCTGAGTTAAAAATATTATTTTCAAGTTATTTACCTATTGTATATAGGGTAGGTTATCAAGTTTAATATTTGATTCAATGTCCATAAGAACTCTAAATAATTTAATTCAAAAATCTTTACTTGGAAAAAAGTTTAAAGAAGATTAAATTTAGGAATGTAAACCATATAAACATAAAAATTTTGAATTTTTAACTAAATTAATTATTTACAAATCAAGAAAGGAGAGGACATGAAAAAAATTCGTACAACATTAATTACACTATTTTTAATCTTGGCTTTTAGTTCAAGTGTTTTTGCTAATGGTCTTAGTCTTAATAGTGTTGGCGTGCGTGCATTGGGTATGGGTGGAGCATTTATTGGAGTTGCAAATGACGGTTCTGCAATTTATTGGAATCCGGCCGGTTTAACAAATGTTGAATCATCTATTATGGTTTATTTCACTGGTATTACACCTATGGCAACTTACAAAAATGATATGAATCCAAACAATGTAATTGATGCTTCAGCTAATAGTAAAATTTATACTGCACCTGGTCTCTTTGTGAATTATAAAATGGATAAGTGGGCATTTGGTCTTGGTGTATATGTACCGGCAGGTTTAGGTGTTGACTGGAACCCGGAAGATTTATTTGGAGCAGGAGTTGCCGGTAAAGAATTAATGTCACAAATAGGTGTAATTTCTATTTCTCCTTCTGTTGCATATCAAATAACAGAAAAATTTTCCGCTGGTGTTGCATTCAATATTTATTATGGAATGTTTGATATGAAACAACCGGCTGCTAATCAACTAGGCGCTTTTCAATTTAGTGAAACTTCCTCGGGTATGGGGTTTGGTGTTACTATCGGATTGAAATATGATTTTTCAGAAAAATTCTCAGCAGGTGTATCTTTTAGAACAAGCGTAAAAGTTGCCATGGATGGCGATGCAACAAATACAATGTTCCCAAAACTTCCAAACAATCCTCCAACAATGATGCCTGGTCCTGAAACAAGTTCGTTCTCGCGTGATGTAACTTGGCCTATGTGGATTGGTGGCGGTATTGCTTACAAACCATCAGATCGTTTAACACTTGCACTTGATGCACAATATAGCCAGTGGTCAACTCTTGATAAATTGGTAGCTGAATATGATGATCCTTACTGGAAAGCAGTTATGGAAGGTGGCGGTGATAATGAATTTGAATTAGAATGGAAAGATGCTGTTCAGATTCGCGTTGGTGGCGAATATATGGTATCAAAGGCTGTTGCAGTAAGATTGGGGTATTATTATGATCCAGCGCCAGCTCCGGACGAAACATTGAATATTCTATTCCCATCGTCAACAAATAATGTTATAACTGGTGGTTTTGGATATTATGGAAGTAGATTCTCGGTTGAAGCAGGTCTAGAGTATTTATTTGGTGCTGAAAGAGATATTCCTTTTGATCCGGCAAATCCGGACAAATATGATATGCCTGGTAAACATCAAATGGATGTATTTGCATTCGGTATTAATCTAGGATGGAAATTTTAGTTAAGTGTTTAGTTTTAGTAAAAAAGAGCATCTTCTCAGATGCTCTTTTTTTTTGCTCAATTATCATGAAGTATTATTACAAAAAGGTAACTCGAAAAAAGTTTTATTCTACCTAACCCATTCTTTACTTTTGATTTTTCCCAACTGTATTTTACTATCGCTTTCATTTCCGGTAACAGGTTTAAAATATTTTCAACTTCATTGGAATATGTGGATTTTTTATTATTTAAAAATTTCTGCAATAGTTTGGTTGCAATTGGGGAAATAAAAACAAACCATAATAGTGTTATTATAATTGATCGGATAAACATTACCAAAATATTCAAGGGCAAATTGGATTCGAACTCGTTACCTAAATAGGAAAGTAGGACGAGAATAAGAGCCATAACTATTAAAAATATTCCTGACCTTTTTTGAAACCACGGTCGTCGTTTTCTTTTTCCTTCTTTTTTCTTGATTTGATCGGTTGGTATTATTTTATCGTATTCTATTTCACTGGAAAAATTGTTTATCCATTTGGGAATTCTACCGGCTATAATACCAGAAAACACTCCTCCTATTAAATGGATTAATATATATAATCCGATTAAAAAGTAACTGAATGCTATTGATACTTTTTCTGTTGAAACAAAAATGTTAATAATATAATTGCTAAAAATATCTATCGATTCCCAAATTGTATTTCCAAACAGAATAGTAATAACCAACAACTTTTGAAAAGCTGAGTATATTAGTGATAGAATTCCTAGCAATAGGGAAGAGAGGGAATGAAATTTTATTATTCCAAAAAGAACCGTTCCTAAAATTGCCTCTATGAATACAGAAAAATATGCGTTGATAGGGGTATATGGACTTATAATGAATTTTATTAGTACAACTAGCAGTGTTGACTTTAGTATTGTAGTGCTTTTATTTGAGTAGTATGCAATCAGGCTGATAAAAATTATTGCCGCTCCGCCAACAAATAAACCTGTAAATGGAATTTTAAGTGCATGAAGAATTCCACCGAAAGCCGCTTCGCTAAAAGCCCACATTGCTGTTATACGATTAACTGGATTGTAGAATGAGGTTATTGGTTTATTCTGAGAAAAATTATTTGACATGATCGAAGATAAAAATAATTGAAATAGAAAGTCAGAATAATTTATACAACTTATCAAACAAACTTATTTTAGTAAAATATGTCTGTGAAAAGAGAAAAATTTATTCCAAATACCTATCTGATTTTTTAGTTTTCGATAGTTCGATGATACTAAGATTTTCACCGATTATACTAGAAACAAATTTATCAGAATTTCCTATTTCAATTCAAATAAAACTTCCTTTTTAGTAATCCAATATTAAAGAAAATTCAATCTTACTATTAATGCTTTTCTTTCGAAGTTTCGTTTTCAAACCATGCTTGCAATTCAGGATCGTTATTTAATTCATTTTGTAGAACTTCTCCCAAATCAAATCCATTTTTTTCGAATGTTGACATTATTAGTTTTGTATAATTTCCTAATTTACTCTTATCTTTGTTATGTGTTTGATAATCGTGCCATTCAAGTAATATTCTTCTGAAAGATTTTTCATGATGATGTCTGTATTTTGCTAATGACATTTGCCCATCAACCCAAGTAAAACTAATAGGATATTCTTTTGGATGGTACATAACAAAGAACCAGTGCCATACAAGAATTGCTAATGAAGCTAAAATTGCTTCATAAAAATGTATTGTTTCGGCAACTTTAATCAACCAAATAGGAGCCCAATCTCCTACGGTTGTTGGGAACCATAGGAAGAAACCCGTAGCACCCATAACAAATGTACCCCATATCAGCGCCCAATATTCTGCTTTTTCAGCATAATCATATTGGTTAAAACGGGGATGGTTTTTTGTTAAACCTAAGTAATACATCAAGTTGTCAATAACTCCTTTAATATCTTCAAATTTCGGAAGCATTTCATAAAGAACATCCCTTCCTCTTGGAGTAAGTAACAAATAAATAACATGGTAAACACTTAAAACACCCATTGTTACTGCGGAAATTCGATGTATAACTTGGCGAACGGGTTCTGTCATACCAATACTAAGCAATCCTTCGGCCCAGAAACTCTTTGGGAATTTAAGGGCAAAGCCTGTAATAACCAAAATAATAAATGATGTTAAAAGAAATATATGTTGTATAACTTCATTTTTGGTAAATCGTGGTAGAGCAATTACATTTTTTTCTTTTTTTCTTTTCTGTCGTATCTCAAATATAAAAATTAAGAAGTTATGTGCCGCCATTCCACCAATAACCAATATAATTAACCAGAAATAAATTGATTTAACAATTTCATTAATGGACTGCGCATCTTTAGCTTCAAATTCATGAGTGTAACTTTTTGCAAATATTTCCGTTGCGTCCTTATGACATTTCCTACATGTCTGAGTTACATTATTTTCATTTACAGAAGAAGCGGGATTACTTTTACCCCAAATGCTATGAACGCCATGACAATCGATACAAAGAGCGGCATTATTACCACCGCGCTGTGACGCAAGGCCGTGATAACTATTTAAATATTGTGGCACTTGCTTACCGGATAAGCCAAATTTTTTATTAAGAGTTTTATCCGAATGACATCTTATACATGTATTCTGCTGCATCTGTAAAAGATTCTTCTTTTTATCTTTATTGTTTATCTCTGTTATATTGTGTTCACTGTGGCAATCGTTACAAACGGGTGCTTCTTTTATTCCTCTTTGAACTCTGGCCCAGTGAATCGAGTTTTTATATTCGGCAACAATTTCACTATGGCATTTTTCGCAAGTGTTCGGAAGGTTAACCGGAGATATTTGTGAACCGACCTGAACACGATTCTTTATATCATGTGAACCATGACATGAAGTACAATTTGCTGCTTCTTTATCTCCAGCAATATTCAACTTACCATGAATAGATTTTGAATAAGTTTTCTCCGGAAATTTAAAACTCATTTCATGTTTTTTCTCAAAGTCAGGGTCATCATGACACGAGCCGCAAGTTTGTGCAATATTTTGATTATTTACTCTACTGTTTTCATTTACAGTATGTTTAATATCATGCGAGCCGTGGCAGTCCCAACATTTTGCAGCATCTTCAATTCCTTCTGCTAACGAAACTCCATGTATGCTTTCTTTATGGATTTTTGCTATATCGTTGTGGCATGAATAACAATTTGCAACTTGATTCGGTTTTAATCCATCTTGATGTTCTTCAATATTTTCGGAAACGTAACTATGGCAATCAACACAGGTAAGGTTGCTATGAACTGATTTTGTGAGCATTGGTTTATACTCCTCTTCATCATGGCATTCATAACATGTATTTCCTGTCTTCTGTATTACATGGTATTTTGAAGGGAAAATAACTTTGTCATCTTTATGACAATTACTACACATTTTCTGTGTTGGCTCTTTATATCTTGAAGGTGAATATATACTATGCTTACCGTGACAAGAAGAACATGTTGGAGGATTTTTTACAACATTTACAAGTCGATGGTGAATATCCGATTCTACAGAAGTTAAGTATTTTGTATCATGACAAGAAGTACATTGAACTTTTTTTGCTCCCGTTTCCGAATGTGACTCATCTATAACATCGTCATGACAATCATTACAACTTAAGATATCTTGATGAATTCCTTTTACATGAACATCATCATGGCAATCGGTACATACCATATCTTGTGAATATAAGTTTGAGAAAAGGATAAAGGAAAGTGATAATAAGTAGAATATTCTAATCATATTAAAACCTTTAACAATATTGCGATAAATTGTTGAACCTATCAAATGAAAGTATAACTTTATATCGAATATACTTTTAATACGAGTTAATTTAACTGTCATTAAAAGAGGCAATAGTCTTTTCTAAAAATATTTAATTAAATGCTTTTAAGCAATGAAGAAAGAAAATAAATAATCGTAAAGTTTTATAATATAAAATAATCTGTAGCTTTATTTTTATTCTTCACAGTGAAGTAGAATACTGGATGTTTAGTAGCCCGATAGTATTCTTATTATTTTTGATTACGCTATTACTGCTAATTTTAATTGGTCTTATGGCGCTGCAAAAAAAACAATCTTGACTTTTTTGTTGATGGCAGAACAATGAGACGCTTTGTTGTTGCGTTTTCTGTACAGTATCTTCTTGGACATTTTTCATGGTTAGCTCTAGGATTGAGCTGGATAGTTTATACACTTGGAAAACAAATGCAGTGCTAGCGATTATTAGTAAAATAATTTTTATAGGGAAAGGAAAAGGGATTGGAACTTAAGTTTCAATCCCTTTCTTTTGTGAAAATTAGATTATTTCTTCCTGGAATTATCTGACCAAGTTTTAAGAGCTTTGATGACATCTTGCATAGATTCAAGAATGAATTCTCTTTTCTCTTCAGGTAATCTTTGTAAAATTTCTTCATGTAGTTTAATGTGATTTTCGTTAACTGTTTTAAGAAACGGTTTACTACTTTCTGTAAGATGAACAATCACATTTCTTTTATCTTTCTGATCAACTTTTCTTTCGATATAATTTTTTGCTTCAAGAGAAGTTAATATGTGAGTGATTCTACCCGGAGTAAGGTTCATTTGAATAGCAATACTCTTTATTGAAATACTTGGACTTTCTCTAAAAAGTCTCAAACATCTAAATTCTGCTGGAGTTAAATCATATTTAGCTGCAAAAAAATGTTCTTTATTTGTACATGTTCTGGCTAATTCACATGTTAAATGGGCCATTAATTCAGCCATAGAAACATTATCATTTTTGGGTCGTATTTTCATATCTTTTCCTTAAATTGTTTTATAAGCAAAAATAATTCTATTTATTTGAATTATCAAGTATTTTTACAATCATAAAAGAAAAATTTTGCTATTATTTAAAAATAAGTTAATAAATTCATTTTAATCATCGATTTAGCATTTAAAATTATTATTTTTAGTTGCAGAAAAAAAGAATTAAGTATTTTTTAAAGAGTGAGATGAAAGTAGAAAAGACGTTTATTGATGGTTTATTACTTATTAACCCTGATGTGTTTAAAGACCCTCGTGGATATTTTTTTGAATCGTTCAGTAAAAATAAATATAATGAAATAGGAATAGACCTAGAGTTTGTACAAGATAATGTTTCTAAATCTAGCAAGAACACAATTAGAGGATTGCACTATCAAGTAGGGGAATTTGCTCAAGGAAAACTTTGTTCTGTTTTACAGGGTAGTGTGATTGATGTTGCTGTAGATATTAGATTCGGCTCACCTACATTCGGCAAGTATTTTAGCATCGAGTTATCGGATAAGAATAAAAACCAAATATGGATTCCTCCGGGGTTTGCTCACGGTTTTGTTGTTACATCCGACAATACAATTTTTACATATAAGTGTACATCCCTTTACAACAAAGAGAGTGAGCGGACTATACTTTATAATGATGCTGACTTAAATATCGATTGGCAAATTGATAATCCAATTGTATCGGAAAAAGATCTTAAGGGAATTCCATTCAAAAATATTGAAAAAGATTTTAGTATATAGAAGTGTCTAATCTATACTGAACTATTTATTCAAAACTTTTTCGTAATACTTTTCATACTGTGGAATAATCAAGTTAATATCAAAATTATTAACGGCACGTGCTCTGGCGTTTTTTGAAAATGCTTTATACTTTTTTTCATTCTTCAAAAGATCAATTGTGTAAAGAGCCATTCTATTTAAGTCTCCAAACTCTGCAATGTAACCGGTTTCGTTATGTCGAACTAATTCCGGTAATCCGCCAACGCTAGAGCTTACTACAGGTAAGCCACATGCCATAGCTTCAAGCGCCGATAGGCCAAAACTTTCCGATTGTGAAGGCATGAGAAAAAGGTCGGCACAATTAAGAATCTCTTCAAGTCCATCTTGCTTCCCAAGAAATTTTACATCATCGTTTAAACCCAGATCACGGGTGAGTCTTTCACACTCAGATCTATCCGGCCCATCGCCTACAAGCACCAACTTTGCTGGAACTTCTTTCTTAACGAGTTCTAAAATTCTTATTGTGTCCGTTACTCGTTTAACAACTCTGAAGTTTGAAGTATGGATTAAAATTTTTTCACCGTTCGGCGCAATTCCTTCGCGCATTTTTTTACTGGGGTTGACTATGTAAAGAGAAGTGTCAACAAAGTTGTGAATAACCTCAATGTTAGCTTTAATATTATAGTTTGTCAAAGTCTGCTCTTTAAGAAAGCGTGACACCGCTGTTACACCGTCACTCTCTTCAATACTGAACTTTACCAATGGTAGAAATGAAGGTTCCAATCCTACTAAAGTAATATCTGTACCGTGTAGTGTGGTTATAATTTTGATGTCCTTATTACTCCTACGAATTATTTGTTTTGCAAGATAAGCGCTGGTTGCATGAGGAATAGCATAGTGAACATGAAGCAGATCAAGGTTCTCGTATTCAATAACTTCAAGCATTTTACTGGTAAGTGCTAAACCGTAAAGCTGGTGTTCAAATAGAGGATAGTTGCTGATCTCAACTTCGTGGTAATATATATTTTTAACAAAATGACTCAATCTATGTGGGAAAGCGTAACTGATGAAATGAACCTCGTGGCCTTTTTCTGCCAGGGCTTTACCAAGTTCAGTTGCAACAACTCCGCTACCCCCGTAGGTAGGATAACATGTGATTCCAATTTTCATTATGATTCAAAAAATTTGTAAGTAAATAAATGTAAATGTAGATTTAGAAATTAAATTTAACGATTAAAAACGTAAAAAGATATTTTTCATTATATGAGCAAAATACTAGTCATTGGTCATACGGTTCTTGATATTATCAAATACAAAGATAATTCTGATATTCGTCCCGGCGGTATTTATCATACTGTAAATACACTTGTAAATATCAAAGAAGAGAATGATGAAATCTACTTGGCAACTTTAATCCCAAGAGAGAATTATGAATTGTATAGTTCAATTTATGACAAAGTGAATTTGGATTATTCGCTAGAAACAGAAAAAATTCCAACGGTGACATTAAGGTTATTTGACGATAAAGAGCGCCACGAATGTCATCATGAAGCTGCAAATAAAATTACTCTCCCATCAGAAATTAACTATAAACAATTTGACAGCATTTTAGTTAATATGATATCGGGCTATGATATTGACACTGACGACTTAGCTTTTATAAAAAAACAGAGTAATTGTAAAATTTATTTTGATGTTCATACTTTAGCAAGAGGATACAATCATAATGGCGCTAGAGAATTTAGACAGATTGAGAATGTTGAGCGTTGGCTTGAGAACATTGATATTATCCAGATGAATGAAAATGAGATGTTAACTTTATTCGGGAAAATTGATAAGAAAGAATTAATTGAAAAAATATTTTCGAATGGCGTTGAGATTGTTATAATTACTCATGGCGAAAATGGCGTTGAAATGCATTTGAGCGGCGGCGAGAGTGTAAAAGAAAATGCGATAAATGTTAATGCGATAAATGTTGTTGGTTGCGGAGATGCTTTTGGCGCTTCATTTCTGTACGACTATACTAAAAGAGGTAATCCTAAAACCGCATTAAAATTTGCCAACACTGTTGCCGGACTAGCAACAACTTATAAATCATTAAAAGAATACGAGAAATTGAAAAATGATATCAGAAGAAAACTTAATTAAAAAACGAATAATGATACTTGGCTCAAACGGAATGCTTGGTCAAGGATTAACGCAGTATTTTATGTTCAAACGGGATGTGGAGTTATTCTGTGCTTCATTTGAGGATGAGTCGTTCTTCCCGGAAGTGGAGTACTCAAAGGTCGATATTTCTTCTCCCCGTGAAGTGAAACAATTGATAAACGGTTTTTATCCCGATGTAGTAATAAATGCAGCTGCTTATACAAATGTTGACGGTTGCGAAAGTGAAAAAGAATTAGCGTGGAAAGTCAATGTTACCGGAGTAGAGAATATCGTAAAGTACATTAAGGGATGTAAAGCACATTTGATACATATATCATCTGACTATATCTTTGACGGAACGGCAGGCCCTTATCACGAAACTGATTTACCTAATCCAATAAGCTATTATGGGAAAACAAAATTAGCTGCTGAGAATGCTATACTTGCCGGTAATGTGCATTACACAATAATTAGGACGAATGTACTTTACGGTCCGACAAAATTTGGAAGGCCGGATTTTGTCAAATGGGTTGTAAATTCTTTAAGAGAGAAAAAGCCGATACGAATTGTCAATGATCAAATCAACAATCCAACCTTTATTGAAGATATGATAACGGCAATATCGAAAATAATTGAAAGCAAGAAAAAGGGGATTTATAATATTGGTGGATCACAGTTGTTATCTCGATTAGAATTCACATACAAGATTGCCGATTATTTTGATCTGGATAAATCACTGATTACAGAAATAGTCACAGCTGAATTGAATCAACCAGCACCGAGACCATTGAAGTCTGGGTTGGTAATTCTGAAAGCAGAAACTGAGTTAGGTTATCGACCGCATAAAATAGACGAAACTCTTTTCTTGATGAAAAGATATTTGAATTATTAATGATTAAGAAAGAGTATTTCGTTATTTCGACAATAAAATCATCGATGCTGCGAATAATAAAAATATTAACGTAGTTAGTGTCCAAACTGTAAACTTATGTCTCCGAATCCTACTTTCCATAATTTCACCATCTTTAATAGAGTTCTCTTTAACAAAATCACCATTGTCTGGATGCCAATCTGTGTGAAAAAGACTATTTATTTGAGCAAGTTCAGTAAGTTTCATCAATTAAAATTACAATATTAAAGTTTTGAAAATCAGTTATCTAATGTACACAATCATCAGCATTTAAGCAACAAATAGATTTTCCTCTCTTGCTATATAATTAAACAATCATTATTAAAAAAAGTTACAAACATTAAAAATGGCTTAAAAACTAACTTTATTAGATGTCTATTACACTGTTGATAATCAGTAATTCTATTTCTTAAATTTGGACAATATATCCTTAGCCATATCTTTATGAACCATAAAACTAATCATTTTTAACTTAACATAATCCTCATGGTAAAAGTAGTAACCTTTTGCTTTCCCGTTTCGTGAACCGGAGCCGGAGTCTTTGATCAAGTACCAATCATCACCGTTTTTTACGGTGTAACCAACAACGTGAATCCCATGATCGTCGGTTGTTGTTCTGTTCGCGAATCTGAATTCACGTGCATATTCGTCAATGTATTCCGAAGGGATATCGTAAGACGGAACCATTGCCGCATCGTTCGGTGCGCTGTAACCCGATTCCGAAACATCGCCGCCGAGAGCAATTGAGTAACCGTTCCTCACTGACTTTTTAATTATCTCCATGAATTCCGTTAAGGGAATGTTATAATAGTTCTTGCTGTGCCACCAGTTATCCGGCACCTCCATTTCAATTTTTGTATAATACGGATATTTTATTGTTGATAAAAACTCAACGTAATCATCCATGTTAAGGTTTACCACTTCTTTGTAGAATTCTTTTGGTGTATAGGTTTTCCCTTTGTATTCAAAGGTTTCCGGTGGTGTGCCCAAATAGTGATTTAGTATAGCCTTTATTGTGCTTAAGTTTTCTTCTTCGTTCCATGCGTTCATTTCTTTTACTGATTTCAAATACGAACTCATCTCTTTGAATAACTTACGATGATCATGGTTCGGTTGACCTTCTAACAGACCTGTGTAAGCCTCCTCAGGCATTGCGCCATGGCGTTCCCAATTCAGCTTTACCGCTTCACCTTCGGAGCCTTCTGCAAAGTAGGAATCACCGCGCTTTTGTATAAACCTTCTCGCTTTCTCCACGAATTCCCAATAAGCTGTATAAATTTCAGAGAGTTTAATTTCTTCACCACGCAGTCTATGAATCTCCGATTCGAAAAATGACGTTGTGGAAAAATCCCAGCATGTACCTGTCATTCCTTGAGATATTGGAGGAGTGTGCCAAAAGACTTTAAATTCGTCAACTGATTTCGGTATATCTAAACCGGAGTAATTCATTTTTAGAGTTTTTCTCGGACTCTTTTTCTCCTCTTGTTTGCTATAATATTCCTCCAGATCTTTTTTCGTTTTTTCGAGGAATTCATTTTTATATTCAACATACGATGCTTTGTTTTTTGCAGTGCTTTGCGCAAAAGAGATTGATGAGATCATAATTGTGAACAGCAATAACGATACTAATTTCAGTAATTTCATTATAACGCTCCATAAATATTCGTATAAATTGTTACACTAAAGTAATAATAATTCCGCAATGATACTGCTGATTAAAGTATCATTAATAAAATATTTTTCTTACATTCTATTAGAGCAAAATAATTAAAGGATATAAAAATGAAAAAGTTTAGAGTGCTATTTTTAATTTTTATCCCTATACAATTTGTTCTTGCTCAATCAACTTTTAATGTTAGTGATTATCAGATTTTTCTTGATGATAATGAAAACTTAACAACTGACCAATTGCTTCAATTGCACAATGCCGGTGAGTTCAAAGCGAGTATTAACTCAGATTGGGTTAATGCATATTATCACGACTCTGTTGAAGTAAAATTACAGTTGACCGATAATGAAAAATCACTCATCTGGAAAAACGGTTTTGTCGTATCGGAAAGATTAGCAAAAGGTTCGTTCGGTCAGCAGTTTGAAGAAATTTATCATGATGATTTGCCGGTGTATGTTTCATCCGATGCGATTTTACATGCCTTCCATTCTTCTTATGATAAGATTTTAAAAAATACCGAGTTACATATTCTGATTGATAGAGTTACAACATTGTTAGAAAATCTTCATAGTTCATTTAGCGCGTTGGAAGCGAAGTATAACGATGATGAAGGCTTAAAACAAATGCTGAAAGATCTGGATGTCTATCTCACTGTTCCAAGAAAATTATTTGATGTGAGTAACCAACCATATTATGCGAATAATGCCGATTTGGTTGACAACTTGTTGACCGATATAAATTCATATAGTGTAATAGCAAGACCACTATTTTCAAAGTCAAACCGGAAAATAGATTTCAGTCAATTCAAACCTCGCGGACATTATGTAGATGAGTACTATCCACAGTTAGAAACATACTTTAAAGTTATGATGTGGTTTGGGAGAATTGAATTATATTTGATCGCTCCAAAATCATTAGAGAAAGTTCCGCTTACCGATGTTCAAAGACAAATAATAATTTCACATTTATTTTCTGAGTTGATCGATCTTTCCAATTCCAGAGATGTTTTTGACGAGATTGAATTTATAATTAGAACTTTTGTCGGCGAGCAAGACAATGTAACTTTGCCAAATCTTGAGGAGACCTTTATTGACGCGGGTATTACGGATATAAGGGAATTATTGGACACGCTTACGGTAAAAAGATTTCAGGATACTTTGAAAGTAAAATCTTTTGCCGGTCAGAAAATACTATCGCAAATATTGATGCACGATCCGATGTCTCCCGATCAAATTGAACCTGCTTCAGCCTTTATGCCGTTTGGACAGAGATTTATAATAGATTCCTATGTAACAGGTAATGTTGTTTTTGATAGGGTTAAATCCACACGAATGTTGCCATCTACATTGGATATATTGTTTGCACTTGGGAATGATGCAGCCGCACAACTTCTGAAAGATGAACTCGATAAATATAATTACTCATCAAATTTGGCTGCGCTTAGGTACTTAATTGATAATTACGATTTTGATTTTTGGAATAATTCAATTTATAATTTATGGCTCAATTCTATCAAGGTATTGAATCCGCCTTCCGATAGATCAAGTTTGCCTTTGTTTATGCAGACGGCAGCTTGGTGGCAGCAAAAGATGAATTCGCAACTGTCATCCTGGACGGAACTAAGGCATGATAACTTGCTTTATGCAAAACAGTCTTATACCGGAGGAATTGTATGTTCTTATCCTTATAGCTACGTTGAGCCCGTTCCGGATTTTTTCAGTGCAATTAAGTTGTTGGCAGATAATACTCTGGAAAAACTTCTTACAATATCCTCATACGAAGATTGGGTTAAAGAGGGTTTTAAAAATTATTTCGATAATTTAAGCGGAGTAGTAGATACGTTAAGTATTATTGCACAGAAGGAACTGGATAACATTCCTTTTAATATTGTTGAAATAAACTTTTTGAAAAGGATGTTATATAATAATCCCGATCAAATGTGCGGAGCGCCAGCCCATGTAGGGTGGTATCCTAATTTATATTACAACGATTATAATCAAGCTGAATTTCATAAAGAAGATTATTTAGTTGCCGATTATCATACAGCGCCCACTGATGAGGTTGGTACGCCGGTCGGTTGGGTTAAGCACGCCGGTACAGGTAAGGTTGACTTAATGATATTGAGTGCTAAGTTACCGGACGGAACAGTTGTTGCTTTTACCGGTCCGGTGTTTAGCTATCATGAATTTACTACAACTAATTTCTTTCGTATAACGGATCAAGAATGGCAGGATAAATATCTTGTACAATCGACCAGACCGGAATGGACAAACATTTATTTAGCTGATATAAACGGCAATGTAAAACCGGAAGGATTGAGCTTGGTAACAAGTGCCGACAATGATAAAGAACCAATAATACCAGAAACTCATTTGATGGCTCAGAATTATCCCAACCCGTTCAACCCGAGTACGAGTATTGCATTTACAATTCCGTCACGATTGACTAACTCAAAAGTCAAGTTAACCATTTACGATATTCAAGGGAACAGAATAAAAGAACTGATTAACGAAACGATGCAATCGGGGCATTACCTGATTGAATGGAACGGGACAAATGATTTGAGTCAAAAAGTATCGAG